>Ga0208157_1000220_pt1 | contig 36107 bp, 50 predicted proteins | sample 5_EtaG_FD_184077 | JGI IMG/M metagenome (GOLD analysis project Ga0208157, IMG submission 184077) | Marine viral communities from the Subarctic Pacific Ocean - 5_ETSP_OMZ_AT15132 metaG (SPAdes) (version 2) | ecosystem: Environmental > Aquatic > Marine > Oceanic | place: Pacific Ocean | collected...
AAATAAATGGAACGCATATAAAGACCATGTAGTACCTTTTACAAAAGGTAAAAAAATAGATAGAGACTTAGAAAGCGTTACTGATGCAATAGGTGCTTATGTTAATTCATATATGCAAGTTAAATCTAAAGAATTTGGAAACTTGTTTGATTATGACTCATCTAGTATAGCTAACATACCATCACCTAATGAAGGTAACAATGGCTGAAGATAACACACCTAAAAAATTAGTAGATGATTTTGAAACTTATATTAGAAATAAATATAAAAAACATTTTATAACTGAATTTGATTCTATGTTTGGTCCAGTATCTAATGAAGAAGCAGGGTTCAATATGTTTGTTAAAGAAGATGGAACAGTTTTTGCAGATAGATTATACCTAAAACCAGAAAGTCAAAAAAAAGGTATTGGAACTGAAATTATGCAGGAATTGTTTGAGTGGAGTAATAAAAATAATCAACCTTTTCAGTTTATATTAATGGCAGGATATGATAATTTATCAAGTCCAAGTAAAATAGTACAGACACAAAAAGCATTTCAAGAAAAATTAAAAGATGTTCCTGGACTAGAAGCGTTTCCATCTGAACAAGGAATGTTAGATACAAATATTACAACTTATAAATACACACCACAATTAGACACACCTACAAATGTAGTAGATGATTTTAAATTATCAGGAACTATGGGTGGTAATACTACGCCTACAGGCGTAAATATTGCTTATGTAAATGTTGAAGATATAGAACAATTTATTCAGTTTGATAGAAAAGCAGAAGGTAATATAGAAAAAATAAATGAGATAAAAAAAACAATATTAGATAAAGGTTATTTATATGATACTGCTTATGAAGGTGGAGTTGTATTTGGTGTTATAGTTGATGAATTAGGTAATGTACAAATAGCAGAAGGTAATAATAGACTTCAAGCATTAATAGATGTTGCAAAAGAAACTGGACAAGAAATATATGTTCCTATTAATCCAGTCCTAAGAAGCACAGGTGGTGGAAATAAAGTTCAATTAACAAATAGCGATAACGCATATAACTCAATGAAGCAATTACTAACAGATATGTTAGAAGATAATAAAAATTTTGATTTAGATATGACTATTAGCAATAAACTAGGAGAACCAGGTAGAAGAATAATAGAATTAGACAGCTATACTTATCCAGGTGGTGCTCCAGGAACTTCAACAACTCAAAGTAACATTAAAAAGTTTTTTAATTCTATAGGTCTTAATACAATTACTTATGATGAATTACCAGATAACAGTATATATAAAACAGGAGTAAATACTTTTATAGACACACCTACAAATGTAGTAGATTTAAACACTGAATTTGAAACACGACCAGTATTACAAAATGAAGAAATATTACAAGATGGAAAATATATTAAAGGTTCAATTAAAGAAGGACAAGTTAATAGACAAGATAAAATATTAATTGAAAGTATAGAAGATTTTGCAAACTATTCTAAAATACCATTTACTGGTGATATTGAAATAATAAGAGTATTAGGTGAAGGTGGTATAGCAAGTACAAAAGAACTCGGTTTTACTGATAATAACCAATTATATATTTGGCACGGAATTGATGATACCTATGAATATGTTGATCCAAAAAATGAAATAGCATTAAAAAAATTTTTAAATGAAAACGATTTAATGAACGCATTTGATAATGGTGAATTGTATCTTCCTGTAAATAGGACAGTAGATCAAGAAATACTAACAAGAAAAGAAATATTAAAATTACCAGACACACCTGGTGGTTCTCTTGGTGCAGCTAAGTTAAATGATCCGTTAGTATTTGACAGTTGGGTGGATAACTATGGAAGAACAACTACAGGTTTTATAAACGATTTGCCATTAGACACAGGTATAAGAAATTTGTTCATAAATGCAGCAGAGAGTAGAGTAAAAAAACTTGTAACCCAAGTTACTACTCCAGGTGGAATACTAGATACTATTGATATTTGGGAAATTGGAGTTCTTGCTTTAATTGCTGGTGCTATTGCATATAATGAAATAGATGAAATACCTAAAATTACTAAAAATGCAATATTAAGAACTCACAATTTATCACAAGGCAGACCAATAGATGCACCACTTCGTATTATTGGTGTACCCATATTAGAAGTTTCTGAATACAATATTGATTTTGAATATGCTATGGAAACATTAGAAAAAGGTGAAAAAGTAATGCCTACTGAAATTGCCATAGATTATGTACAGGAAAAAGCTGAAGAATTTGAAGGAGAAAGTACAGCTTCAGGATATGCTTATATGACACCATCAGCTAAAAATACTGATACAATGGAAACGACACAAAAAATACAACCTGGAGTACAAGAAGAAAAGATGTTTGAACAACTAAGACCTAAAAAAACTAAATCATCTGGTGGATCAGGAGCTAAGATTTTATAATGAAAAAATATTTAGTTGTAGGTTCTCCTGGTAGATATACAGTTATAGCAGTTGAAAAAGGAGAAAAAGATTATGAATCTGGTATGTCTGAACAAGCAGCACAAAACACAGTTAATGATTTAAACAATCAATTTTTTGAAAGAATAGGAGAAATACCTCCTACGCCACAACCTACTACACAACCTGATCCAGTAGCTGAACAACCAAGTACACCTACTGCACCAATGCAACCAAAAGGTCAAGCTCTTCCTTCTGACAAAATTAAAGAGTTGCAAAGAAGTTTAGGAGTAACAGAAGATGGAATTATAGGATCAGAAACTATTGCTGCTGCAAAAGATGCAATAGCTAGTGCACGAACATACTCTGAAGCTATAGGTCTTTCAGATAAATACAATTTAATTTTAAATGTAGATAAGTATAGAACTTCTACAAAAACAATATCTGCACCTTCAGAACCACCAACGCAAAAAGAAAAGATAGAAGAAGCAGTAGATATTTTTACTACTACATTATTTCCACCAACGGCAGTTGCTAAAGCTATTACAGATAATCAAACAATAGGTCCTGAAACACCAACATCAATAGATATAGCTGGTGAGTGGGTAATGATAGATAGAGAAGGTTTCTCTGTTTACAAAGATGCAGATATTTTAAGAGTAAGTGAACCAGCTAAAGAACCAAGATGGTATAACACTAAAACAGGACAATCTATTTCTATTGTAGATAAAGAAGGTAGACCAGTATTACCAGAATATGGAGATGGTAAACCAGTTGATAAAAGTATTATTAATGAAACATCTTTAGCAAGATGGACTAATAGTTTTAATGTTTATTTAGATAAGAATTTAATAGAAGATTTAAAAGAATCTAGTCCAAATATTGCAAGTATATTTTCTAATGTCGGAGTTACACAAGCTCTTGATATAGACAAGTTAGATGAAACAGGACTAAGAGGTTTAGCTAATGAGTTAGGTATTGATGTAAGAGAATATTCAACTAAGCCTACCTATCAAGAAGCACAGGCAGGTAAAGTACCAGAACTATTACGAGATGAACTAGCAGCTGCTTTAATAACTTATTTAAAACAACCTAAAACTTATGAAGATTACAGCATAATTTCACACGATTTACCAGAAGTTGAAGAGAGCTTAGCAGTTTCTACAGAAGTTTCTACAGCAGGACCAACAGAAGTAGAACAATATCCTAAAGTAAAAACAAATGCTAAAGGTGAATCATCTATTGTAAGAAATCCAACAGATGAATATTATGCAACATTAGCTGGATTTACAAAAACACTTGATGTAAGTAACTTTGATGAAGCACCAGGTTTTTTCGTAGATTTAGCTATAGATCAATCAGGTAATCTAGTAAAAGAAAACTCATCTACTGGTGAATCAGTTGTTATCAAAACTTTAACACCACAAGAAACTACTACTGCTACAGAAATCAAAAAGATAACTCCAACTTCAACTGAAACAATACTTACTGATGAGGGAGAAGTAGTAATAGAAACACCTACTACAGGTGGTGGAGTTGTCACAGGTACAGGATTAGCAAGTAGTGAACCAGCAATACCACCACCAGGTGGAATACAATTAGTAGATTTAAACAATATACCAAGAGATGCTTATGTGTGGAATGTTGATAATCAACTATATATTGCTTATGAAGTTCCAGGTGCAGGTGATGTATATGATGGACCACCAATTTATATGGCTTATGAAGTATATAGAAATGATTTAGTTGAATCAGGTTTGTGGACTAAAGGTGAAACATTACCAACAATCAGTCCAATACGAAAAGAAGATTTTGATAGAGTTGCAATATTATTTAGTGGAGATACAAACCAACTTACACAAGATAATAGAAATCCATTTTCTGCATTTACAGAAACAATAACAGAACAATCACAAGTAGCACCTTGGATTACAGATAGTGAAGTAATAGGTCTTATTGCTGAAGCAGCATTAGAAGGCAGAGAAGTTACAGATGCAGAGTGGCAAACAACTAATTGGTATCAGACACACAATGAAAGTGAAAGAGAATGGTTAAGAACTTATTACTCTGATCCATCAACAGCCACACAACTTACAACAGATTCACAGATAGCAGTTGCTAATTCATTACAAGCAGCAGGTGTATCTGATGCACCAGAAGCACTAATTAACTGGGTTGCAGGTAAGTATGTATCTGGCGAATGGTCACAAACATATACAACAGAACAAATAAGTTTATTTTCTGACCCTTATGCTACAGGTAAAAGAGATGCAAGTTTTGAAAACTACTTATCTTCTACTGCATTAACAGGTGTAGATAGAACAACAGAGAGAGAAAGAGAAGTTAGAGAGTTATACAACAAATGGTTAGGACCTACTCTCGGTAAACTCACAGACAACGAAACAGCAGAGATTGCAGGTAGATTAAGAGATGACCCTGATTATCAAGATCAATTAGTACAGTCACTTAAACAATCAAGACTTGCTGCGTTTAGTAATTACACTAACCCAGAACTTACATACGAAGATATTGCAAGACCTTGGAGAAACTTAACAACTTCTGTATGGGGTCAAACAGCAGATGAAACACAAGGCTGGTGGCAGGAAATGGTTAAGACTAATGACTTTGCTAAAGCACAAACTACACTTAGAGAGAAAGGCTTAGAACAAGATGTGACACAAGTTACAACTGATGCAACACAAGCATTACAACAAGCGTTAGGACAAGGTTCTGTAAGCCAGACAGGAGTTAATGTATAATGGCGACTTATGCTGAACTAGCACAGAGTTTATATCCTAATATGCCACCTGATGTTTTAGCATTGTTCTCTAGTGAGTGGGCAAGAACAGGTGATCCACAAGTAGCTATTGCAGAAGTAAGAAGAAGTGATGCTTATGACATAGCTTTTCCTGGTAATAAAAGACCAGATGGAACAGTTAAGTTTGATGAAGTTACATACACAGGTCTTAAAGAAAGTTACATAGGTACTTTACAAGAGTATGGTATTCCAAGAAATACATCAGTAGATTTACTAACAGATAGATTCACAGGTCTTATTGAAGGCGAAGTATCTGCTAGAGAATTTGCACAAAGAATTGATGCTACATTCCAAGGTATACAAGAAAACATACCAGAAGTACAGACTTATTACCGAGAGAACTTTGGTTTAGACTTAACACCTGAAGCTATATTCATTGGTGCTTTAGACCCAACAGTAGGCGAGGAAATAGTTGCAGGTAGAATAACTACAGCACAAATAGGTGGAGAGGCAGCAAGAGCAGGATTTACTATTACAAGTGATTTTGCACAGAGATTACAAAGAGCTGGTATATCACAAGCACAAGCTAGACAGTTGTTTACATCTGCTGAAACAGAGATACCAAGATTACAAGAATTACAAACTAGAGGTGGAGTGCAAGTACCAGATCAAATATCATTAGAAGATTTTACAGAAGCAGCTGTATTTCAAAGTCCTGAAGAATTAGAAGAAATACGAAGATTGGAACGAGAAGAAGAATCTAGGTTTGCACCTGTAGGTGGTGCTGCTAGAACAGGTCGTAGAGTTACAGGATTAACTGAACTTTAATACTTGTATATCCCACATATAGTGGTACTATATATAGTATCGCATAGCAACAGTCTGCGAACAAATTGACATTGCACCACCAGTTTATCTCTGGCGTATAAACTGCGTATTACAAATCGCCTAGTATCGGTACAGCTAGAAGTGGCTGACAATTCTCATTTGTACTTTAATTATAATTTGTCGCCTATCGCATTATGTACCCCAGGATAATGTAGTTAGTAGAAACTGGGAGAGGAGAAAAAATGGAAAACGATATGGATAACACAGTGGAAAACACACAAGATGGTAACAATGCTATCAAGGCAATGCGTGAACGCATTAAAGAACTTGAAAGTGTAGAGAAAGAATATAAGTCTGTACAGATGGGTAATGCCATTAAAGATGCAGGTTTTGACCCTAACTCTGGACAAGGTAAAGCATTAAAAGACTTGTATAAAGGCGAGATGGATTCTGATTCTATTAAGCAGTTTGCTTCTGAAAACTATGGTTGGGGTGCAAGTCCTGATCAAGTGACAGAACAAGAGGCTCAAAGATCTAGAGTAATAACAAGCCAAGATAGTTTAGACACAGTAATTGAAGCATCAGTACCAGTAGAACCTGTAGGCATTGATGACCAAATAAGTCAGGCACAGTCTGATGGTGATTGGCAAACAAGTTCTAATCTCAAAGCAGATAAATTAAAAAACCTATTAAAAAAATAAAAAAGTAAAGGAGATTTAAAATGGGTGCAGTATCAGGATTGGGAGATTCATACGATCTTCCGAATTATGTGGGTGAGTTATTTAATATAACTCCAAACGATACACCTTTCCTTTCTGCAATCGGTGGAATGACTGGAGGTAAATCAGTTACCTCTAAGCAGTTCACTTGGCAAACAGTTGATAACGCATCAGCAGCTCAAACAGTAGTTGTTGAAGGTGCAGATGCAACTTTCGCAGAAAGAACCAGATCTGAAGTAACAAACGTTACTCAAATTATGCAATATGGTGTAAACGTATCATATACAAAACAAGCAGCAACAGGAAACCTTGCTGGTCAATCTATAATTGGCAACCAACCAGTTCAAGATGAATTGGCTTTCCAATTAGATATGGCTATGAAAAGAGCAGCTAGAGATATAGAATACTCTTTCCTAAGAGGTTCATATGTTGCAGACACAAACATAACAACAGCTAGAAAAACAAGAGGTATGTTATCAGCTATTTCTACTAACGAAGTAGCAGGTGGTAACGCAGCTCTTGACCAAGCTAAAGTCAATGCTTTAATGAAAGCTATGGCAGATTCAGGAGCTCCGTTTGAGATGCCTGTAATCTTTGCTAACGCTTTCCAAAAGCAAAAACTATCTTCAATTTATTCAAGTGCTTTAGCACTTGCACCAAGAGATAGAAACTATGGTGGTGTTAATATCAACACTATAGAAACTGACTTTGGTGAAGTAGGTATTGTCTATAGCAGACACTTACCAGCTGAGGATTTAATTTGTGCTGATCTTGCTTTTTGTAAGCCTGTATTCTTAGACATTCCTGGAAAAGGACACTTTTTCGCAGAACCACTTGCACAAACTGGTTCAGCTTATAAGTTCCAAATCTATGGAGAGGTCGGATTAGAATATGGTCCAGAGCAATTCCACGGCAAAATTACATCACTAGCTACTTCCTAATACGAAGTAAGATAGTATATTTATTAGAGGGAGATAAATACTTCTCCCTCTAGTAATATGGAGATATATGGCAGCAGTAAGCACACTTGTAGATAGAATATATAGAGATTTTTTAAATAAACCAGATGACTTATCTGCGTTTTCTCGTTTAGATGGAGGTATCAATAGTTCAGTTACTTCATTGACTTATGAGTCAGGATTATTTTCATCTGAAGAAGAAAACTTATTAGGTAATGGAGCATTAGTTGAAGTAGGACAAGAGCTTATGCTTGTTACAGCAGCTAATACTTCTACTAGAACATTAACTGTATCAAGAGGCTATGCAGGTACAGATGCAGCAACACACGCTGATAAAACTAATATTTTTATTAATCCAACTTTTCCTCGTAAGTCTGTATATGATGCAGTATCTGACAACATATCAAGGTTATACCCAAGTTTATACAATGTGACAACAACAAATGTTACATCCAATACTACATATCAAGAAGTTCCTGCATCAACTGTAGAAGTACTTACATCTTATGTACAAAATGCTACAGGTGATAAGTACACATCTGCTGGAATACAGTTACTTAGAGATTTTCCACCATCAAGCACAAACACAGCAGTACAGTTTTTTAATACTTCAAATGGTAAAACAGTACATTTAGTTGTTAAAAGAAAATTTGTTAGACCAACAGATGAAACATCAGATATAGAAACTGTATGTTTAGTTGCTCCAGAATATGAACAGATAGTTATGGTTGGTGCTGTTGCAGACATCATAGGTGCTACAGACATAGATGCTTCAACACAAGAATTTATTACAGAAAAACTTGCTGCTGAAAGTTATCCAGTAGGATCAGGAGAAAGACTTAGAAATGCACTACTTAGGCTTAGGTCACTGTTGATAGATGAAGCAAGAGGGAACTTGCGTTCTCTATATCCTGCTCCTGTATCAATAATGAACATAAACTATAGTGCATAATGGCAGTATTACCATCACCTGCTAATACAAACGCACCTGAAGCACAAGGTTTTGAAGCTAACCTAGATGATTTATTTCTTAGATTTGCTGTAGGTCCTGGTAGGCAGATGAATATAAACACTGCTCCACTACAGGCACAAGCTATACAAACATCAGAAACTCCAGAGGATTTCCAACAGGAGTTTGGTCAGATATTTTCAAGAACAGACTTTGCAGGTGGATCAGGATTAGATAAAGCTCATAAAAGAAATGCAGGAGAAAATGATTTTCAAAGGTATTGGGATAGTAAGGGTGTTGATGTATTTAGTGGTAAAGCTGTAGGACAAGAATATAACATATCTTTGTTACACGATACAGATGAAGTACAGACAACAACTGGCACTAATTTATATATGCAAGAACTCGGTGGAGAAATATTTTATGCTGATGGAGCTGTACTCAAAAAAGTAGCAACACCTTTAACTGGTTCTGTAGCTGATGATGGTACACCTAGTGCTGGTAACAACATTACAGGTATGGCTGTACTTGGGACTAAGTTATATCTAGTTGCTAATGGAGATATTTATGTAAGAAATAGTGCAGGTAGTTATGCAACTCACAATACACACAAGACATTTGATAAGTTGTGGTCTATGAAAGGTAGATTGGTTGCTAGTGCTACTAATGGAGAGTTACACGAAGTAGCAGGAACTTCTAGTCCACCAACAATGAAAGCATTACCTAGTGGTAGCTCCTGGACAGATGTTACAGATGGTGGTGCAGTAGTGTTAGCTTGTGCAGATGATGGTTATATATATTCTTTTGCAGATGAATCATCAACACTAACACTTAAAGGACAGACATTTGTAGAGGGTGAAGTACCTAATGCAATAGATGCAGCACAAGGTTTTATATTTTATGGTACATATCAGAACACAGCTAGTGGAAAGATCGGCAGACTATACAGAGCAGAGATAACAAATGCTAATAGTTTGTATGTACTTGTAAATGCACAGTTAATAAAACAATGGGGTGATGGATCAACAACACTTAATCAAGCTCCTTACAGAATTATAAGTACAAGAGATAGTATTTTTGTAGGAATAATTGATAGTGCAAGTAAGACAAATCTGTGGCGATATTATCTACCAACAGGTGGTATAGCTAGAGATTTGGAGTTTGCAGAAAGTGGCATAGTAGAAGGTATAGCAGTTTTTTCTGACAGAATATTTGCAACAATATCAGGTGGTGGATTATATAGAGAAAGTACAGATTATGTAACTACAGGTTATGTTATTACACCACTTGCAGACTTTTATACATCAGAGAAAAAACAATGGGTAGGTGCAAAAGTAAATACCAACGTTGTCACATCTGGTTCTGTTAAATTATTTACATCTACTATTGCAGTAGATATAAATAATGCAGATGCTGCTACTTGGTCAGAACAGGTATCTATATTTTCTGGTACAGGTGGAGAAGAAGAGGTTATGAAATTAATTGATGGTAGGTGGATTGCAGGAAAGATAGAGATAAATACAGATGATGTAACACAGACACCAAGTGTATTATCTTTCGCTATTAGAGGTTTTCAATTAGTTAATGACTTGGTAGTAGATATGCCTATAAATATATCAGATCAGATAGAAAGACCATTTAGAAAATCATTACGAGTACAAGGACAAGGAGATTTAGTCTATCAAGCTCTGCGTAATAGAGAAGGTAAGAATGTGCAATTAGAGATATTTAGACCAGATACTTTATTAAGAGGTATAATAGAAAATGTTAGTAGTCCTATAGAAGAAATTAGTCCTAGAGGCTCTGTAACAATGTATTGTTTGGTAAGATTTAGAGGTAGCAAAGTAGTACAAACCTCAACATCTGGAGTAGGATTAGGAATAGAACTATTAGGAGTAGGTAGATTAGGATAAAATGACAGCACAAGAAACTAACTTATTAAATGCGTTTGAAACAACTTTAACAGGTACTATTGGTGCATCAGATTTAACAATAACAGTGAACTCTGTTGTAGATTCAGCCTCTAATACACTTACAGCTCCTTGTTATCTAGTATTAAATCCAGATAGTGCAACAAGTAGAGAGGTTGTACAAGTTACTTCTATTAATGTTGGTACAAAAACACTTACATTAGACAACATAAACAAAAGATATTTAAAAGGATCAGCAGCAACTTCAGGATTATCACACGCTTCAGGTTCTGTTGTAAGAATGGCACCACTACAGCAACACATAGAAGATTTAAACGACAGAGTAGATACAATAATTAACGAAGCTGGAACAGCTGTTAATACATCTTTATTTTTAGATGAAGATAATATGGCTTCTAACTCTGCTACGAAAGGTGTAACACAGCAATCAGTCAAAGCGTATGTAGATACACAACTTACAGCAGAAAACTTAGATATATCTGCTGATAGTGGTAGCAATATTGCTATTGATTTGGATTCAGAAGTATTAGATTTAGAAGGTGGCACAGGTATAGATACCACCACAGGAACAAACAAAGTTACCTTTGCAATAGATAGCACAGTAGCAACTCTTAGTGGTTCACAAGCATTAACTAACAAAACTATAGATGTAGATAGCAACACAGTATCTAACATAGAAGTAGATAACTTAAAGTCTGGTGTTTTAGATACAGACTTATCATCTACTGCTGGTACAGATACTACATTACCATCTGCAAAAGCAGTTAAAACTTATGTTGATGCACAGGTAACTGCACAGGATTTAGATTTAATATCTGATTCAGGAACAATAGACATTGATTTAGATTCAGATTCATTAACAGTAACAGGTGGAGAAGGTATTGACACATCTGCTACAGGCACAACACTTACTATTGCAGGAGAGGATGCAACAACTTCTAACAAAGGTATTGCAAGTTTCTCATCAGATAACTTTGCAGTTTCTTCAGGTGCAGTAACTATTAAAGCTGGTGGTGTAGATTTAGCAGCAGAAGTAACAGGAACATTACCTGTAGCTAATGGTGGTACAGGTGCTACTTCACTAACAGATGGTGGTGTATTGTTAGGTTCTGGTACAGGTGCTGTAACAGCTACATCAGTATTAACAAATGGACAACTTCTTATTGGAGATGGTACAGGTGATCCAACAGTAGGAACATTAACAGCAGGAACAAATGTGTCTATTACAAATGGTGCAGGTTCTATTACTATCGCAGCTACCGATACTAATACAACTTACACAGCAGGAGATGGTCTTGATTTATCAGGAACAACATTTAGTACAGACTTAAAATCTAATGGTGGTCTTGTCATAGAATCTACAGAACTAGCAGTAGATTTAGGTGCTAGTTCTATCACAGGTTCTCTTGATGCTGCAAAAATTGCTGATGGTTCTGTAAGTGATGCAGAGTTTCAAAGACTAGATGGTGTTACTTCCGACATACAAACACAGTTAGATGGTAAACAAGCATCAGGTTCTTACATAACTGCAAGTAGTACAGATACTCTTACTAATAAAACATTCAATGTTGAGGGTACAGGTAACTCTATATCTAACATTGATGTTGCAGATTTGAAATCTGGTGTCCTTGATACAGACCTATCAAGTGTTAGTGGTAGTGATGATACACTAGCATCTGCAAAAGCAATTAAAACTTATGTAGATAGTAGTTCATCAGGTCTTACAGGATATGACGCTTGGTATGTGACAGCTAATGTTACATCCTCTGGAGATATAACTGCAAACTTATCAAGACAATCTGGAACTTTAGTAACAAAAATTGGTACAGGTATGACTGAAAGTTCTGGTGTATTCACTTTTCCAAGCACAGGTATATGGAAAGTTAGTGTAAAAATGCAATCAGTTAATATTGCAGGAGATACTGTTCTCTGTTACATAGTGGCTTCAGACGATAATTTTAGTAGTGATTCCAATGTTGGTGCTGCTGTATTTGGCAACAACTCCTCTACTAGTGCTACAGGTGGAACAGGCTATGGAGAAGTTTTATTAGATATTGAAGATGTGAGTACAGATAAAGTTAAATTTGAAGCTGTAAGTATTAGTTCTGGTAGCTATATAACAGGTGGAACTTATCCTGATGCTTCAGCATTTACTTTTGTAAGAATGGGAGATACATAATGATTAGTTTACAAGATGCTTTGCTACATTTTAATAAAGATAAATCACAATGGTATGGGTGGAAAGATTTAGAAGATGGCGAAGTATATTCTAATATAAAACTTCTTGATGAAACAGCTACTATGCCAACAGAAGAAGAAATCAATGCAAAGATTGCAGAGTTACAAGTTGCAGAAAATAGAAAAAATGAATATCCATCAATACCAGATCAGCTTGATGAAATCTACCATAGTGGAATAGATGCCTGGAAAGCTACTATCAAAGCAACAAAAGATAAGTACCCTAAACCTTAATAAAAATCTATATGATAAAATTCATAGTATGGATTATTTAATAGGATTTCTTTTAGGTTATTTTTTAAAAGAAGCTCTCGGATTTATTAAAAGAATAAGCGAATACGATTGGGATAATCGTGCATCATATAAAGAAGATTGGGATTGGATAACCCACGAGGATCTTCCATAATGACAAACTCTAATCAAGATTTTACACAGAAGGAGTTATTAAAATTGGTCATTGATAGATTAGACAGACTAGAAGAAAAACTAGATAATAAATTGGACAAAGCAGAGTTTTATAAAGTATTAGGATTAGTTGCCACAGTTATTTTAATTGTTGGTAGCCTAAGTATGTAGGGATATATGAAAGCAACAGTAAATTTAAGTCAAATATTACAAGGTGGTTTAGCTGCTCTTGTTGGTTGGTTGTTTAAAACAGTCAATGATTTACAACAAGAAGTTACTGCACTACAAGTAGAAATAATAAATGCAAATGCAAAAGTTAGTGATGTATTAAACATCATACAAGGTATTGATTCAGAGATTACAGAGATAATCTGGAAAATTGGTGGATAATGATTTGTGGTTTATGTACAGGAATGTGTAACACTTGCCCAATAAAAACACTAAGATAAGTGTATGAAATTACAAGTAGTCAGGACACAATATGGTAAGGATGCAACTAATGGGATGTTGTTTATTGATGGTAAGTTTGAGTGTTATACTTTAGAGGATCAGTACCAAGCAGTCAAAGTAATGCACGAAACCTGCATACCAGAAGGTACATACAAACTTAAACTTAGAACAGTTGGTGGATTCAATACTCGTTACACCAAGAAATATCCTACCTTTCACCGAGGTATGTTGTGGTTACAAGATGTACCAGGCTTTGAATACATACTTATCCATCAAGGGAACACAGATGAACACACATCAGGTTGCCTTATTGTAGGAGATACACAACAAGACTTAGATGTAAACTTTAATGGTATGGTTGGCAGTAGTGCTAACGCTTACAAGAAACTCTATCCTAAAGTATCTGGTGCAATACTTAAAGGTGATGATGTCACCATAGAATATACAAAGATAAACCTTAGTGGTGAAGATAACAAAGCTAAAGACCATATGATACTAGCTGATAGTGTATATGAAAAACTTCAAGAGATAAATGGAAATGTTATCAAAACAAATGCAATGCTAAAAGGTAGACTTATTACATAATGTTTGAACGATTCAAAAGAAAAAGAAACGAGGATGGTACATTCAAAATGGATGTTAGGTGGACACCTTGGAACGAAGCCTGGAGTTATAAAATGAATGAAGAACTAAAAGATATGTTAGAGAGAGCTGTATGGACTTTCATAGAAGCCTTTCTCGGTGCATTAGTGATCAGCCCAATGGTAGGAATAGAGGCATCAGCCCTTGAAATTGCTGCTATATCTGGTGGTGGTGCTGCTTTATCTGTCATCAAGACATTCGCAAAGAAAAAAATAAGCTAAAACTGTCATAAAATCTGACTATACTAAGCCTTAACAGAAAGGCTGCGTATGAAGAAAGATAAAAAAGACTTAGGTAATAACTATTTTAAATCAGGTTGGCAACCATCAGCAGAATTTGATGAGTCAACTGGCTTAGGAGAGATTACTCATATAGGTCAAGACCCTAATTACAAATCTAAATTTGATACTATCTTAAAAGATTGGGGGTTTGATCCAGAACATTACGAGATAGATGGCAAGGTTAAAGCATCATCTTGGAACACACAACTTAAAGGTGGAGATGTTGAAACCTTTTATGCGTTTAAAGGAGTGGTCAGAAGGCGACATCCACAGCGTGATGAGTGGTATGACAAGCTCCTTAAAGAAGTATCAAAGAAGAAACCACTACAAAAAAAGAAGATTAAGAGTGATCTGGCGTACATATTCACACTTAGTGACTGGCAACTAGGGAAAGTTGACCTCGGAGTAGAGAAAACGCTTGAGAGATACGACAAGGCACTTGATAGAGCAGTAGCAGAGGTTAGGCGACTAGGTAGCGTAGACGAAATTTATTTGCTTTCTATGGGCGATTTGACCGAAGGTTGTTACGGATTCTACGATTCTCAACCACATAATGTATCGTTAAATCTATCTCAACAGTATCACTTAGCAAGAAAGCTCATAATGAAAACTATTGATACATTTTTACCTTATGCAAACAAGATTGTACTGGCTGGTGTACCTGCTAATCACGGAGAGATGGCTAGATCAGGCAAAGGACAGGTAGTTACATCACGATTAGACAACTCTGACACTATGCACTTGCAGATATGCCAAGAGATTATGGAACAGAACCCACGATATAAGAAAGTAAGTGTGTCCATACCAGAGGGATTCCACCATACAGTAGATATAAAAGGATTAACTGTTGGATTTACGCACGGACATATGCACAGTGGTGGTACTGGTCCAGAGGGAAAGATAATGAAGTGGTGGCAAGGACAAATGTTTGGTGATTTCCCAGTAGGAGATGCAGAGATTCTTATTACAGGACACTTTCATCATCCTCGTATGATGCAGCAAGGTAACAGAACTTGGTTTCAATGCCCATCTATTGATGCAAGTATAGACTTTACTGCACGAACTGGTATGTGGAGTAAGCCTGGAGTGTTAACCTTTACTGTTGATAAAGATGGTTGGGATAATTACAAGATAGTTTAGACAGAGTACATACTGTACTTAACTGTAAGCTCTGTACCTGGTTCTATATCTTCTAATGTATATAGATAGCGTGTCATCTTACCTTGTATCTCACAGTTAGGTGTATCACTATGATTTATAAATCCACCGAGTGGTGTCCGTAGTAAGTTATTAGGCTCACCATACCATCTAGCGTGTGTCATACCTATAACTTCGTAAGCAGGTATATCCTTAATTGCAAACAAACCTAAACCTTCAACCTTACTTGGTTGTATGGTCAAGTAATCTGGTAAGGGTCTGTACATTATTCTTCCTCACATATACAAATAGTAGTTTGTCTGACCATATCAACGATACTTGAATAACACCATACGCAAAAAGCTATAGGGGTTATCCCAAAATTACCTTGTATATCTCCTGCATCTAAATCTATTTCACTATCACATATGCTACAGAGAGTTTGAAGTTTCATTCTTCTTCTTGTTTTACTTCTTGATTAGTAATAGTCATAGTATGTAGAGGTAGGATTGCAGCAATCTCTTGCTTACCATCTGCTTTATTAAATATAATTGTTTTAAAGCTACCTCTCTTCTCTAACTCTGCTAGTAGTTCTAACATACTTACTTTTGATAGATCAGTCATTGTTCCTCCTTAATGTATCTTTGCATCTTTTTCATAAAGAAATCCTACTTCTTTATCTACTGTATTATTGTTATCAAACTCTGTTGTCTTAGGCATAGGTCTGCTTTGCCAAAAGAAATCAGTTTCATTTGCAATAAGTCTGTTAATATTCCAAGTCATTATCTTACCATTGTATTCTGTGAGATAGATAAATGCTTTACCTGTTTCTATTGACTTCTCAATATTGCTCATAAATTTATCTTTCTCTATCATCCAGGAGTCATACTCTGTACTCCTAGACTTTATCTCTACAATGTAGGTGTCGTTTGTTGCATCATAAGAACAGAATGGATCTTCTGATTCTTGTAACTTATCCATATTTGGATATAAATTATTTAATGTATCTACTATTTGTGTTTGCATATTGTGTTACCTTTCTACATTCCTCGCAATAACCATTTATTATTTTGCTTGGCTCACCAAATAAATCAAGCTCACCTATATTACAACTTAAACATTTTAAAATAGTTCCACCTCATCTTCTTTGTGCTTTGCTTGTACATCAATAGGTTCTAGTAAAGCGTGGCATACTTTGTACTCCCAAGCAAAAGGATTTTTCTCATCTGTAAGTTTGTATCTATATCCACAGTAAAGGTTGCCTTCCATATCTGTATATTTAATATCATTCTGTTTACAATAGAATGGTGCTTTACATTTAGTATCAGGTGGTTGTGGTACATCAAAATTAAAATCAGGAAATCTTTTTTGTAACCTAGCTTTTAGTTTCTCTATATTTATAGATTCCCCTGCTCGTTCTAAATCCATTCTTCTGGACAATCTGCATTGCCTACCCAAGTAGCCCAACCACATCCATTACCATAAGGTGCTTTCTGACAAGCAAAGTCTGGTATCTTAGCCATCTTAGGATTAGATGCTTTCTTATCTCTGTTATCACAGACATCTCCCTTTGTACTACAACCAGGACATATCTTATTTTCATCAGTAGGAGGTCCACTATAAGTAACCTCTGCACCAAGTATCTCCTCCATCTCTGTTGTGTCAGGAGTTTTGTCTTCACTTGCAGCAAAGACTTCATCTTTGTATATCTCTACTTGTGCTTTATCCCAATCATTTATTTCTTTAGGAAATCCTTTAGACACTACATCATCATAAACTTTCTTCTTTAGTTTCTCTCTGTTATCTTTGTCTTTGATAGTAGCGTTCATAAACTTAGCAAGTTCTTGTTTGTTTGTTGGATTAGCAGATACATCTTTTACAAATTCTTCTTTAGCTTTTGCAAGTGTATCTTCTTTCTCTATAACTTGATCTTTAACTGTACCTGTCTTTTGTATTGGTTGTGGTGCAGAGTAATGTTCTTCCTCTGTTACACCACCATTCCAGAGTTGGTCTAGTCCTAAACCAAAACGCATAGCACAACGCTTGATACCATCTGATACTGCAAGTTTAAGTAGTTCGCTTTCAGTTAAGTTACGACCGATAGCGTGTCTATCTATGTCGCCTACATCTTCTTTTATACCTAGACCAGGGATTTCTAACCTACATTTCGCACCTACAATAGCATTGTCTTTATCTCTTAACACTTCGTATGTAAAGTTATAGTCTGGTGCTACATCAACTAATCTCTTAGTGATAATGCCGTGACTTATGTAATCTCCGAACTTACCTTGTGGTGCTTTGTTAATTACATTCTTAGGGAAGTCTTTAATTAACTTCTTTTGTGTTTCTTTATTCATTATTTATCTCCTATTTTCCTACATTATAGTTACTAAGTATGACAATATCTACTAGACTGAAATTGATAAACAGATTATTCAATGTTTATTTCCTTTCTGAAGTAGATAACCTCTAGCAATAGAGGTTGTTTACTTAATATCAAAATACATACCATCAAACTTTTTGATAGCATCAGAACATTCTTTACCCATAGCACATAAAATACTAGGTGCTTGTGCAGAACCTTTGCCTACACCATCAAGTAAAAACTTCACACGACCTTTTTTAAATAGAACACTATCCATTTGTGGAATATATTCGTGAAACCATTTAGTGTCTGATCTGGCAAACAATAATGCAACACCATTACCATTATCTATAAATTTTTGTAGCCATAAACCCATTTCGTTTCTTGTGTATGGTGGATTTAACCAAACCTTTCCATACCAATCTTGTTTAAGTCCATCATCTTCTTTTGTGTACCAATTTATAGCTGGTAAATAAACTGGTTGATTATTTGGACTAGCTGGATCTAAATCAAATACTAAATCAAGTGTTTCAAATATTTCTGGTGGTGTGTACCACTCAACACTTTCGCTTTGTCCTGTGTGTTCTACAAATCCCTGTTTCATTTAACAATCCTATGTATCATTTGTCTAGTTAATTCAGTAGTCGTAGCTAATGATTGTGCTGATATACCTACATTGTATAGGTCTTTGATTGCTTTATCTCTTAACTCTTTGTATGTTTTATTGAGTTTATCTAATCCTGATAGCTCATTCAAGCTCTCTTGCAGTACCAAATAAAGTTTCTCTTTCTCTTGCTTGTCTACATTCTCGCTGATGTTCTCTTGTGCTTGTTGTAATAGTTCTTCCATTACATATCCTTTCTGATCTGGTCTAAAAATTCTTGTGTTAATCCCTGTGATTTTCGTTGTTGTTCTTCTAAGCGTACTCGTTTATAGAACTTGTATCTATATATTAATTTACTAAACATAATTCCTTTCTGTTATTTAGTTGTGATTATATTGTACTGTCTGCTCTTTTAAGAGTAACAATAAATGATCCCATTTGACTTTCTTGGCTGACTACTTCTAATCTATTTCGCCTACAATATCTTTCTACCTGTATAGTTCCAGGAAAGATACGAAAGCTCTTATTAAAAGCTACGACTATCTGCCTACAATCTATGGGCATATCAATCTTTATCATTAATAACCTTTCATCTTAGTATAAACAGAAGTTTACAATAGCGTGTAAACTTATTTGACTTTCTTATTCTTCCTCTTGTATCACACCTGTATCTACATACCATTGGTGTAGTATTTTTTGTTGCTCATCATCTAGCAAATCAACAACAAAGTTGTATCTTTTTATAGATATGTCAAACAATCTTTTTATTTCTTCCATTATTTTTCCTCTATTTAATTAATTAATTATTATTTTCTAATATATCGTAGTGTTCATCACAGAAGGTTACTATATATACTTTATTCATTATTCTCTTTCCATTTCTTTTTCATATTCTTCCCAACACTCATCATCTTCACACTCTTGTTTAGAATGAGAAGTGCATATAAAAAGATATTCGTGGTTTGTGTCAATCTTTGCTTCAAAGTCCTCTGTCCACTTTAATCCTATACCTGCTTTCCAATTCATATCTTCTGCATCACTTATAGCTTGTTTTCTATCTTCGGCTTCAACTATTTGACTACCTAGATAAACTGTTTGGTAGAAATCTACCTTGTATTGTATAGCCATTATTCTCCCTCTCCTCTAAACATTTCATCAAAACATTCTGGGTGTACCCCAGTTAACAGTTGCTCTCGTTCTGCTCTGCTATGATCTGGAAATATATCCTGGATTAATCTGCGTAGGTGTCTTGGTGTTTGAGTAAACTCTATGTACTTCTCTGGATCAACCATTACACTACCTGTCTGCCTACAATGTATACATTCTTTAGTTGTTACTGCGAACATTATTCCACCAACATTTCTAGTAGTTCTGCTTTGTTATGTGTCTGCATACACATACTGCATATACGATTAGTCATAGATATTTTTTCGTATAGTTCTTCACACAACCTACACTCTAAAAAGTCAGACATACTTTCTATAATTCTCATTTCCATTATTCTTCCTCCTGTAATTTGAATAGTTTGTATTCAATTAAGCTCTGTAATTCTTGTAAATAACGATCGTTACTTGACTTCATAACTTTGTATGACATATCTACATATTCCTCTAGTGTTATAGCCATTATTTTCCTTTCACTATTTTGTTTACTCTTGTATATAAGTCATCATATTTTTGTAATAGTTCATCTTCGGTATGTTCATCACATCTGAACACACCCTCTAATATTTCTATTATTTGTTCTGCTTTTGTCATTATTCTACCTCCATTTCATATAGTGCTTTACCATTAGGATATAACACATCATCATCTTGCTCACAACCTTGACATAATATTCCTTTAGGAAAATTGTATTGTGGTAAAGAATAAAATTCTGTATTACTTTCGTATGTTTTACTACAATCATTATTTTTATGTACATAATTAAAGCAACTATCACACCTAACAACATCTTTTATTTCGTTGTTGTTACTATCAACTACTTGTTGAATGTTATTTGTGTGCATAGTAGTGCTAAATTTAGTATCACAAAAAATACAATGGTCATCTAAGTATGTTATTAGTTCCTGCATTATTCTTCCTCCTCTATGCAACTAATCTCATCATCATTCAAAGTTATATCAAATTCTTGTAAGAAATTATCTTTAACTTTCTGCTTGTATTCTTCTACACTGTCTGCCTCATAGTTGTTACCACTAAAAGATAACTCTACTAAGCAAGTAAATTCTTTAGCCATCACTTCCCTACACTTTCTTTATTAAAATAAAATATGTTATTAACTTCTGTCTTATCAAAAATTAATATATCTGTATCTGTTGTGCTTAAATTATATTTAGGTAAAGGCATACCTAATACTTTTACAACATAATTAATAGCTTGTTTAAAACTATCTGTTGAATTGTCTTTTGGTAAAGTCAAAGTTTTAAAATCTAAACCTAATTTTAAATGATCATTAGGTATTAATTTGACTCTTGTACCTTTTGTGTTTGTTGGTGGTAAATATTTAATTGTTATTGCATAACAACTACTTACCCTTATATCTTCTTTCATTGATTAACCTTTCTGTTTATTAACTTACCTACATTGTAACCACTATGTTACATAATGCAAGTTATATACCTACATTTTCTATGTGCCTACAATATCGCTACATAGTCGTTATGTGCCTAGACTTTAGTTATATTGATCCATAGAAAAAACCCTAGTTAAAAGGGTATAACTAGGGTTTAATCTGGTGTTGGTTACTTTTAATTAACTTTTAAATAATTTTCTATAAATTCTTCATCTAATATTAAAGTTATTTCATCACAATGTTTACACCTTTTAATTGTATCTATGTCCTTTTTATATATAACTATGTGTGTATTTCTTTTGTTACAAAAAACACAATCAAGCTGTAACAATTCGCCTACATTTTTTATTATCATTATTTACCCCCTTTAATATAAAAGTTAATTACTTTTAATTAACTTTTATTTGAATATCAATATTATATAAACCTAAATTTTCATAATATTTTTTTATTCTTTTTTCTGCATCTAGTTTATTCTCTGCGTTTATAAAAATATTTTCTTTAATTTCTGCGTGATATTTTTTCATTATTTACCCTTTCTAATGTCTAATAATTTCAAAGTTACTTTTAAAATCGTTTTTTGTATCACTGCACCAACGTAATATATAATCTATTGGTGCGTAAGTGCTATCCTCTAACTCAATAAAATCTTTACCCTTAAACATCTTTTTTGCTAATTCTGTTTTTGCTTTTAACTTCATTACTTACCCTCTTTCATATAAAAGTATTTATTCAATTTATTTATTAACTTATCTACTAACCAATACGATAATAAACCTACACCGTAGCAACTAAGCACCAATATAATATATTCTGTTGGATTGAGTGTTATTGTATCAGTCATTTAACAACCCCTGGGCTTCCCATATCTTAGCTCTACACTTATCACAAATATTATGGTTACTTAAAAAGTACTCATAATTATTTAATTCTTTTTTGCATTTTTTACAATTCATTAATTAACCTCACTTTCGTTATTTGAGTATCCAATAATTTCACGATTATAGTCATAATTTATATTACTTATCCAGGCAGAAAGTCTATCAATTTTATAACATAATCGCCTTATTAATAAATTTATATACATATTTTTAACTCTGTATATTGGTTGCATTTGTTAACCTCCCTTTAGTGTCTAACCTTTAAACACTATAAGCACCCTACAACAAAGGTAATAGGGTGCCTAACTGTCTATTCTTCTTCTTCTGTTAGCTCATCAATAATATTATAAATTGTTTCATAGCCGTTATTTTTAAATAAAGCTAAGCACTCGGCTAACATTGTATATTCTAAATATCCTAGACATTCGCTAGGATTTTTAACGACCGTTCCACCATAATATTCTTCGCTATATCCTATTAAGTCAAGGTATACACAAAATGGATTATTACCACTATCAAAATTACCTGACCATTCAAATAATCTTTTTATTGTTTCTTTTGGTGTTGTTGTTTCTTTTATATCCATTACTGCCCCATCTTTACTTCATCTAATAAGATAGATAAATTAATTTTAATATCATTTTTTAATTGATGTATATGCACATAATCAGTTGAGTTAATTCTTTTAATTAACAATGATATTGTTTTTTTTATTTCTTTTTCTTTCATATCTCCCTTTATGTTTGTAACATTCATTATACATATTATAGAATCTATACCAAGTATTTAATTTTATTTCTTTTATTAGTTAAGGATAACCTGGAGATAATCTTATCTAACTTATGTCATTCAAAACCAACCCACCCATATTATTCTAAAAAATATATCCTATATTCTACCGATCGCTTTATTTCCAGGGTATTTTGAATTAAACCTTATAAACATTGAGTAGCCTATAATATATATTATGTTGCATTGATTGTAATATCTCTAATTAAGTGCATAGTTAAAGCTGACTGGGTGCCCTAGCGTAGCGTAACACACCAGTAAATCCTTGGAAACTTTTACTAAGAAATATGCACTGTCTTGGTAGATAAACTACAGTTAGTAAGACTGCTTATACAGTAATAAGTATTATCCCTGATCTGTTTGAGTGGTTGTTTACACTCTGTGCATTTCATACTGTTTATTCTACTTGTATATCTTTTATTGTGGTTCTAACCCTGTGTCACTCCCTCCCAAAAACCAGAATGAACTCAATTAAGTAACATTTAAATATGTGAAGTAATAGGCTTTTACCCTAGTTACTATGGTCTAGCTAATCCACTTTCCCTTTAGTGTTGATCCAACATATCTTTCCTAAGAGCTAGAGAAATGTTTTGTTTGTTGTTGTCATAATATCACAGGATAACTAATATGCAAGTACCTGGAAACACCAGGTGCTGCGTATGAGGATACGCTTCAATTTATGAAAGAAAGAGAGCTTAACATCTAACAATGGTGGGATGGAAAGGTTTGTGGATTTCATATTTTTCATTACAGTAAATGGACAGACTGTACGGCAAGAGAACCTAGAGCAATCTAGGTTTTTTTGTTTGTTGACTTAGTTTTTGATTTAGTATATAATAAAGTATCAAAACACTTCCCTGTTTGTGATTAACCAAAAAACCCCTAGTTCTTCTAGGGTATGGTACGATAAACCTATGAAGGATATACCTGTAGCAGACTGTGATAAATGTTTATCTCCTTACTGGGATGAAACAAGATCAGGCTTATGTCCAGCTTGTGAATAAAAAAATTTTTTTTACCCCAATGGATCTTGTAAATCACCAGGAGCTTGTCTGCCTTTTATTCTTGGATATGATCTGGGTTTATGATTATTACAGTGCCGAAACTTATTGTATTTAGAAATAACTGTGTTACATCCTTTGTGAACGCAGACTCTTCCACTACTATATGAAGTAGAGGGTTTGCTATTAGGATATTTATTTCCTTTTATGTAATCACTCATACAACATATAGTATAGAAGGAGATAGTATGCCTGGTAAAGGATATAAGCCAAAAAAGGCTATGAAAAAAAATAAGAAGAGAAAAACTAAATATTAATGAAAATAAAAGGTGTAGATGTATCTAAGTTGACAAAGAGTCAACAAGGTACAATGAAAAAACATTCTAAACATCATAGTAAAAAACACATAGCGTATATGCACAACTCTATGCGTAGAGGTGCAACTTTTACACAAGCTCACAAAAGAGCTATGAAAGCTGTTGGCGAGTAATGGCTGAATGGAGAGGAATGAAAGTGAAGTTAAATTCACCTAGTCCTATTAGTAAAGGTGAGCCTGGCTATGGTCGTAAGAAGTCTAAAGTCTTTGTAATGAAAAATGGGAAAGTCAAGAAAATAATGTTTGGCGACCCTAATATGAAGATTAGGAAAAACAATCCTAAAGCTCGTGCTTCGTTTCGTGCTAGACACAAATGCAGCACAGCTAAAGATAAAACGACTGCACGATATTGGTCGTGTAGAGCTTGGTAAGGAGAGAGAATGGCTAAAGTAAGTTGGATGTATGGTGGCAAAAGATATAGTGGCACCTTGATCCCTAGTAGAGAAACAAAGACACATAGGTTTGCTAGAACAGAAAATGGAAAGATAAAAAAACTTCCTAAAAATAAAAAATAAACAATGGCTGAACGCAAACAATGTAGCAATACAGGCTGTGAAAAAAAATTTACTATAAAAAATGGTAATAGTCGTTATTGCTCAACTCAATGTTCTAATAGAGCTAAATACAAACGAGCTAAAGAGCGTGAGCGTATGGAAGCTATAGATAAGTTAGACATAAACGAAACCACATTAAATCGTGGCGAACACTATAAAGAATATGTTTCAAAATATGCAAAGCTTGTAGAAAGCAAAACAATAACACAGTCTGATGTAGCACGAATTATTGGTGTAGCTAAAGATATTGTTAATAAAATGCACAATGCCTATCGCATAGATAAAACAACAGCAACACAAAGAGAAGATTGGGAAACACCTAAAGAGGCTATTGAGTCATTACAGAAGTTTGAAGATTTTAGAGATAGGTATTTCCAAACAGAAACTGGAGAACAATACGAAACTGCTGACTTCCACCAAAGATGGATTCAATCTATTTTAGATGCTATTGATGAAGGTGGAGAACAAATGATTCTTAGTCCACCACGACACGGCAAGACTGACCTACTTACACACTTTGCTATATGGCAGATATGTAGAAATCCTAATGTAAGGATTATGTGGGTTGGTGGTAACGAAGAGATAGCGAAGAACGCAGTAGGTGCAGTAGTTGACCACTTAGAACATAACGAAAAACTTATTGAGGATTTCTGTGGACCAGGACAAACATTTAAACCTAAGAATAGATCTGGTAAATCTTGGACATCAGGACAGTTTACAACAGCTACAAGAACAGTAACTGGAATTAAATCACCAACAATGGTTGCAGTTGGTAAAGGTGGAAAGATACTTTCTCGTGACTGTGACTTGATTATTGCTGATGACATTGAGGATCACGGAACTACAGTACAGCCAAGTGCTAGGGAACAAACTAGACAATGGTGGACAACAACACTCTCTAGTCGTAAAGAAGAACATACTGCTATTGTAGTCATTGGTTCACGACAGCACCCAGAAGATTTATATAACTTTCTTTTAGAAAACCCAGAGATGACCACAATCGTAGAAGAGGCACATAGTACAGAGTGCGTACTTCCAGAGAACGATATAGAGTTACATCAAGATTGTATGTTATGGGCAGGAAAGCGTAGTTACAAATGGTTATTGTCAAGATTACACGCTGCTGAAACCACAGGTGGTAAAGCTATCTTTGAAATGGTGTATCTTAACAAAGCATTTGTTGATGGTATTACAATGTTTGATGTAGAAGAGATTGATGTATGCAGAGATGTAAACAGAGTTATTGGGCAGGTACCAGCTGGAACGCATTTGATAGCAGGACTTGACCCAGCTTCTACAGGTTATCAAGCCTGTTTCTTGTGGGCAGTAAACTCTGACACAGGAAAAATGTATATGATAGATATAGAAAATCAAGAAGGTGGTGGTGTTATACAGGCTAAACAAACCATAAAGAAATGGCACGAAATGTATAGTTTATCCCATTGGGTTATTGAAGAGAATGGTTTTCAACGAGCTATACGACAAGATAAAGATTTAAAAGATTACTGTTCAAGAACAGGTATATACCTTGAAGGACATCAGACACAGAAAAACAAATTTGATCCTATCTTTGGTGTAGGAAGTATGAGAGAATTATTTAAAGAGGAACTAATAAGTTTGCCTTATGGTAGTGCAGAAAGTGAAACAAAGAGTAATATATATCGTAGGCAACTAATTTATTTTTCAACTGGTGCTAGTAAGCAATCTGGTAGAAATAATAAGTCAGATGTTGTTATGGCTTCTTGGTTTCCAATGAAAGTTATAAGAAGAATGCAAAAAGAAAGATTAGCTGAAGTAGGATTAGATTATGAACCAAGTTTTGGAGAATGGGATATAACAGATATGAACGAAAGTCCTTGGGGATAAAATGACACCTGAACAAATACAATACGCAATAACACAGTTACATTTTGATAATCAAAGTGCATACTCTACTAGAGGTCGTATTCGTGCAATTATGAATGGTGGACCTGATGGTATTCAGGCTCTACTTGGTGATAACCTTAAAGGATTTCAAGACTGGCAAGTACCTGTACCAAACCTTATGATGTCAGGACTAGAACACTTGGCTCAAAAGATTGGTCGTATTCCTAACTTAAAAGTAGATGTACCTAATGGTAAAGATTCCGATAGAGCAAGACAGAAAGCTGAAAAAATTGGAAGGATTGTTAATGCGTATGATGAGGTACAGAAACTAGATTTACAAATGCCACAAGTTGGTAGATGGCTACCAGGTTATGGTTTCTCTGTATGGGTAATTAGAGAAAAGAAAGATGCCAATGGTACACCTTACCCTTGTGCAGAACTTCGTGATCCATACAACTGTTTCCCAGGTTACTTTGGTGCAGATCAGCAACCTAAAGATATGGCTATTGTTAGAAGAGTTCCTAAAGATGCGTTAGCAAGAACTTATCCTAAATATGCAGACCAAATAATGAACAAAGATGCTTATAACACAGATTTCTTAGGTGTAGGTAGTGCGTATGCCTCTGCATACACAGATTCTTATAATGGTTCTTGGGCAAACTCAAATGGTGAAGGCGACTTAATAGCAGAGTATTACAACCTAGAAGGAACTTATATTTTCCATATGACCTCTGCAACTATTCTTGACTTCATACCTAACCCACTTGATAGTGGACCAGCATTTGTTATTGGTAAGAAATTTGCCTTTGACAGATTGCAAGGACAGTATGACCAAATCATAGGACTTATGGCTTCTATGGCAAAGATTAATGTGATGTCAATAATAGCAATGGAAGATGCAGTGTTTACAGAAACAAACATATCAGGAGAGATAGAATCAGGACAATATCGTAAAGGTAGATTCGCTGTTAACTATTTAGCTCCAGGTACACAAGTAAGTAAACCAGCATCTAATGTTCCTTATCAGATTTTCCAACAGATAGATAGAATAGAACGACAACTTCGTGTTGGTGGTTCATATCCTACTACTGATGATTCACAATCACCACTAGCATTTGCTACTGGTAGAGGACTTGAAGAACTCGGTGCATCTATGTCACTTATGATTAGAGAGTATCACACAGTTATGTCTGATGCTATAGAGATGATTGACTCTAAGAGATTAGAGTGGGATGCTAAAATGTATGGTGGTAACTCTAAATCACTATCTGGTTATATGGACAATACTTTCTATTCAGAAACATACGATCCAGCAAAAGACATTAGTTCTTATAAGACACGAAGAGTGTATGGAGCTATGGCTGGTTATGATGAACCACAGAAGATAGTAACAGGATTACAGTTACTACAAGCTGGTATTATTGATAGACAAACACTACAAGAGAACCTAGATGGTTTAGATAACCTTGTCAGAGTTAACGATAGAATTACAAAAGAAAAAGCAGACAGTGTATTGTTTGATACATTGTTAGCACAAGCCCAACAGGGCGATCCAAAGGCAACTATGGCTGTTGTGCAGATAAGAAAAAATCCAGATGATATGCAAAATATCTTAGATAAGTTCTTTACGGCAGAAGAGCCAGAGATACCGACAGCTGAACAAGAATTGCTTGGAGGAGGTGCCTTGCCACCACAAGGTGCTCCACCAGGCATAGCACAACTACTTGGTGGAATAGGAGGATAATGTCTATAAATAAAAAGTTTGAAGATATAGTAGATTTTTGCTTAGTTGATGTTGATGAGTTAGGTGATGACATAATTTTAGAAGAAGATATATTCAAGCCAAAAGGTAATATGTACATTGATCAGCTACCTCCTTTAGTATTTCCATTTGGTTATATGGTTATAAGTTCAGCGTTTCAGTTTTTTGAAGAAGAAGAGGATGAAGATGGCGAGATCACCGAGTAACAAAGGTTTAAGTAAAAATAAATATAATGGCTCTTCCAGATCAATAGGAAGAAATCCAGGTGGTATGGTTGCAGGTTTAACTGCTGGTACTACTTTTGGTGAAGGTAAAGAAATAAAAGAACAAGTTGCTGCTACAGGTGGATTGCCTAAAACAAGTGATTTACCACAGCCACAAGCTCCTAGACAAGCAATGCCACAAATGGATGTGTTCGCAGAAACACAAAGACCAAGTGAGCCTGTTACATCAGGATTAGATTTCGGTCCTGGTATTAATCCTCCAGCAACAAATCAAGTATTACAAGCCGAAGAGATTAGAAACTTTGTTTATGACAGTTGGCTAGAAACAGGTGATGACAGTTTACTAGAGTTCTTATAATGGTAACTCCAGATGAGGCAAACAGACTTAGTTCTATAAACCAACAAAGTGCAAACATACCTGCATCAGTTATGGTACAGGCTACTAAAACACAATCAGATGATTCTTTTGTAGAAGGTCTTACAGATTTTTTTAGTAAAGCTAAAGAAAAAACTTATGGTGCAATCAAAAATGCAGTCTTTGAACAATTTAATGTTAACCCTGATACAGGTGGTTTTTCAGAATTAGTAGTGAAAGGTGGACTACTAGGTGTTCGTTCTCTTTATGAAAATGTTATAGCAGAACCTATAAGAACTATTGGCTTAGTACAACAAGGTGCAACATTTTCTGAAGCATATAAAAAAGCACAGATAGAACCATTTGCATACTGGAGAGAGGCTAAAGAAAAAGGACAAAAGGTTGATTTAGGTACTGCCTTGTTTCAATCTACTGATCCAGAGAAAACACAGACATACAAAGATTTAATTGATAAAGGTGCAGACCCTATACGAGCTAGACAACTAGCTGCTTCTTCTTTAGGCGTTAATATCTTTGATCAGGTATTTGAACAAGAAAAAGTTGCACAGTTTGATGGTGAGAGAGCAGCAGCATTAATAGCTAGAGGTAAAAGTCCACATATGACACCAGGTCGTGTGTTGTTTAAACCACTAGAATTTATTGCAGGTCCTGAAGATAGAGCTTACGATTTTTACACAGGTCTTATTGACTTAGGTCTTAATTTACTTGACCCTACTTTTTGGGCAGGTAAAGCATACAAAGCTGGTAAAGGTGCGAGTCAAATGTTAAAACTTACTGATGAAGGCAAAGCTGCTACAGGTTTATTAGATGGTTTTGTTAGAAAATCTTTTAGTAGAACATCAGCTAAAGAAGCTATAGATGGAGAACTTGGAACAAAGTTAGCAAAGTTTTTATACGAAAATAGAAACAATCCAGATGAAATATTACTTAAATCTAATTTTAAATTAGTAAATCAATTTGTTATAAAAGATGAAGCATTAAGTGATGAGTTTGCAACTTTTACAAAAAATTTATTTGAACTAGATCCAGACAATAAAATGATTAATGCAATAGGTGAAGCATCAGAAGAAGCAATAGCAGTAGTTAAAAATTTATTGTCTGAAAAAGTATTAGCAGTAGGTACAGAAGGTATGGTTCCTAAAGTACAAAAAGTTGGAATCTTTAGAAGAGCAGCAGATGATTATTTTGGAGCACAATTTCAAACAAAACTTAGTGCTAACAATCCAGATAATTTAATTGTTGAATACACAAAGTTTCTTAAACTTCTTGACCCATCTGGTACAACAACTAATCGTAGTCAAAGAGTAAAAGATATGATAGTAGAGTTGTCAGAGTTAGAAACTAAAAATCCTGGTCGTAGAGCAACAACTATTGTCACAAGAGTAAAAGATGATTTTTCACAATTGCAAGATATATATACAAAAGAATTAGAAGCAGCAGGAAAACTAGAAAAAAATCAAGGGTTAGTAAAAGAAGTCTTTACTGTGTTGCAAAGAATATTAGATGATCAAGTTGAAAACACAACTAATTTACCTGTACTAAATAAATTTGGTGCAATACCAGATCAAATAGTAGGATTTCTAAAAAAATCTAAACAAGGGCAAAATCTTTCAGATGAAGCAATAGACCAAATTGCACAATCAGCAGGTACAAAAAATGTTTTGGAATCTGCTTTGACACAAGATTTGCGTTTAGCTAATCCAAGTAAAGTTATAAAATTAGCAAACAAATTAGATACAAGTTTTAATGGTAATTTCAGAAATGCTATGGGTGTTGCAGGAGAATCTGCTGTTGGTAGAGCATTAGATGTTTATGTAGGAACAATATTTAAACCATTAGTTCTACTAAGACCAGCTTGGACAATGAGAGTTATATTTGAAGAACAATTAAGAGCTGTAGCAAATGGTGCATTAGGAGTGTTGGATCACCCTATTGGACTACTTGCTAGAATTTTTGATGACAGTATGGGTGTAAGAGGCAGCTATGCAAAAGAAGGTTGGTTAGATACAACAGCTTTTAAACTTGGTATTTCAGAATCTGCAACAGGTAGAATTTCTAAAGAAGTTTTAAAAGGTCAAAGAATAGTTGATTCAAGATTTCAATACATACCAGCAGTCAAATTAAACAATCCTACAGGTTGGAAAGAAGGACAATGGAGAGTAATTAATCTATTAAGAAGTGATACTATAACTAAAAAAGTTGCTTCAATAGAATTATCTGACAACCCATCAGCTGGTTTTGCAGAGTTTGCTAGATTACTAAAAACACAAGGTAATGAATATAGAGAAGCAATGCTTAACCTTACAGCAGGTAAAAGTAATATTCTTAAAATGCTTGATGGAAAACAAGGATTAACCAAAAAGGAATATGATGAAGCTATTGAGTGGTTTATTGATGGTATGAGAAACAACTTAAAAGGTTTTCTTTCTGCTGATGGAAATACAGTAAACCCTGATTTATACAACTTAGTTGTTACTGGATCATTTAAAAATGCAAAAGGACAAACAATTAGTTTAGATACAGCAAGAAATATTGGAGCTAAACAAACTGATTTAGATTTATTAGCAAAAAATCTTTTAGAAGAAAAAGATGCAAAAAAATTACAACAAGATGTTGATGCTTACGAAAGTAAAGCATTTGATGAGTATATAGAAAAGTTTGGTGGAGATGGTGTATTACCAGATCAAGTTGATTGGAAATTACAACCACAAACAGTTCCAAAAGGGTTTTACGATCAAGTTACAGAAAACTTGTTTAAGTTTTTTATGACTACTCCAACAAATACCTTGTCACGAATACCTGTGTTTAAATCATCTTATTGGAAAAAATCAGAAGATTTAATAGCTATTAGTACACCAGAGGTAAAAGCTAAAATTATTGCTGGTGCTACAAAAGCTGGTCTTAACAAAAAAACATTAAAACGAATGGAAAGTATAAAAGCAAGTAAAAATGGAATAGATGATGCAGAACTAATCGAATTAATGGCTAAGGGTTTTGGTGTAGATTCTACAAAAAAATTATTGTACGACATAACAGAACAAAGAAGATTCTGGGAAACAAGTCGTTGGTTGTTTCCATTCGGTAATGCTTATCAAGAGGTACTCACAACTTGGATAGGTATTATGAAAGCTAATCCACAAGTTGCTGCAAGAACAGGAACTATTTGGGATGGTGCATCACAAGAGAATGATACTTTTGGACCAACAGGTAAAGGTATATTTTATAAAAACCCTATTAACGGACAAGTAGTATTTAACTATCCAGGTACAGGATTAATACAAGACTGGATGTTTAAAGATGCAACATCTAATCAAGATGTCAGAGTTAATATGCCTGTCTATGCAGAGAGCATAAACATTGCTGCTGGATTGCTACCAGGTTTTGGACCTGTAGTCCAGATCCCTGCTGCATTTATGTTTAGAAACTTTCCAGAAGAGGGTTTAGTAAACAAAGTATTGTTCGGTGAGTTTCCTCCATTTGATTATCAAAACAAAGATGAGTGGACTAAGGCATTAGGATTGAAACCAGCTTGGGCAGATAAATTTATTAAATTAATATTTAATCAAGGGGAAAACGCACAAGGTGCTTTTGGTAATACAGTTATAGACACATACAAAGCATTACTGTATTCAGGTCAGATTGATGATAGTACAGAAGAAAAAGCTAAAGAAGGTATGCAAAAAGCAGTAGAAGGTGCAAAGGTATTATTCTTGTTTAGAGCAGTATCACAAGTGCTTGGACCTGCTGGTGCTTCATCACCTATCTTTGAAATAACTGATAAAAATACAGATTACTTTATGTTTGAAACATTAGCTGATGAATACAGAACAATCAAACAATCTGTTAACTATGATGATGCTTTAGCTACAGATAAATTTGTTGAAATATTTGGTATAAATCCATTACCTCTAACAGTTGCTAAAACAGTATCTATAGAAAAATATCCTTCTACTGTTGATGGTGCTAACTGGATGAAAGACAATATGGAAATCTATGACAAATATCCTCTAGTTGCTTGGTACTTAGAACCACCTCCAGTTTATGCAGAGTTCTCATATGATGCTTACAAGAGGTCACTATTGGAAGGTAAGAGAGAATACAGAACACCTGAACAATGGGCTACAGCTAAGAATAAACTATTAGGATCAGTTGCATTAGAGCAGTATGAAAGAACTATTGGTATTATGGGTAACAATACAGCAGCTGCAAAAGCATTAAGAGATGCAAAGAAAAAAGAGCTTGAACAAAGATACTGGGGTTATGGACAACCTGGTATTGTTGGTTCACCTAATAAACCAACTATTGATATGCAGATAGACCAGTTAATTAAAATGGTTAATGACCCAGATCTACAAGATTTTGAAACAGTTGCAGCTACTAAAAAATACTTAGCTATACGACAAACTGTTATAGATAGTTTTGTTGCTGCTGGTAAGTCAGAAACTATATGGAAAACTGGTAAAGATTATGCAGGTGTAAGGTCAGCACTTAGAAATGAAGCGACTAAAATAATAAAGGAAACACCACAATTTGGACCTATGTTTGATACTCTGTTATCAAGAGAAATAGAACCTGAATATGAAGATGATTTGCTAGTACAATTAGGATTAGGAATATGACAGAAAAAGAACAATTTATATCAGAAATATTAGCATTGGTTAAACAACCTTTAGCTGGTTCTAATCCTATAACTCCTACCGAAGAACAAATAGCATTATTACAGGCTTCTAAAGACACAGCTGATGCTATGCAAGTAGCAAGGAACCTTGGCTGGACAGATTATTTAGTTGAGTGGAGTCTAAATAAACCAGTTGATGAACAAGAAAATTTACAAAATGCTTTAACTCTTGCTTTACAAGGTGACACAAGTAATTATATTGGTGTTGATGCAGCTACAGTTATTAATCGTGGTGGAGAAGTAACAACTATTGGTGCTTATGGAGAAAACTTTTATGTCAATGGAGATCAGAATGTATTTGAAGAATTTACTCCTGAAGAGATTAGAGAGATACAAGCTAACTTAATTAATGCTGGTTTGTTAGGTTCAAAGGTAAACAGACCATTTAGACCTGGTGTTTGGGGTAAATATGACAAAGAAGCTATGTATGACCTTATGAGCCAAGCTAATGAAAATGGTGAAGGTAAAGCTGAAAGAGGTTGGCAAACACTTATGCAAGTGTATCTTGATAACCCAATACCAGAGCCAACCAAAGTACAAGCGTATTTACCACCAGATTATAAAGCAGTTTCTAATAGTGTTAAAAATTTATTTGAAGCAGAGTTAGGTAGAAAACCAAAACCTTATGAATTAAAGTTATTAGCTAATACATATCTAACAGAGGCACAAGCTGCTTATCAACAGGATGTTGATTTTGCACAACAACCAACAGATATTATGGCAACTGCTGGAGAACTAGAGAATTATGGAAATCACATACAACCTGTAGTAGAACCAGGTGTAACAGACATAGACCCTAGTGCTAGAATGAAAGATGTATTTGACAGAGTTACACAAAAAGAACAGGAAAGGTTAGGTACAAATCGTGATATTCAAGCCACTAATCGTATCATTCTTAATAGCATTACAGGTGCTCCAAGGTAGTATTATGGAGAACGAAATGACAAATGATAGTAACCCAGCATTAATAGATATATATTTAGAAGCATTAAAAATGCAAGAAAGTTCTGGTAATTATCAAGCACAACATAAAGCAGAAGTAATTACAGATATTGTTACTGGAAAAAAAATTAGAGTACAAGCTATAGGTGCATATGGAATATTAGATATTAATTGGACTGGTACAAAGACACAGAAATCTTGGGCTGAACAAGCAGGATATAGTGGTGCAGATTGGCACGATCCAGTTGCACAAGATGCAGTCGCAAAATATAAAGTACAAGAATATTTTAATAAATATGGTTCTTGGGATGCTGTATCTGTTGCTTGGTTTTCAGGTGAAGGTAATGCAGATAAATTAGTTAAAAATGGAACTATTGACTACACTGCAAGTGATTCTAATGGACAAACTATAGAAAATTATGTTGATGAAATGAATACAAAAATTGGTGAAGAACTAATGACTATGGAAGTACCAATGGAAACATTTACTCCTCCACAAATAATTGAAGGTCCACAAACAAATCCTGTGGTAGATAGCCAAAGAAATCAACAAGAAGTTTTTGCTGCACAGATATTAGATGCTATGACTAAAGCTAATGCAGGTGGTATGCGACCAAGTTTTGAATCACAAGTTCCAGAAGGAGCAGGAAGATTTGAAGATGCTGTTGTAGAGGCACAAACTAAAAGAGGGGATATTGGTAAACCACCAGTAGAACAGGTTAGTCAATACGCAAAAACTGTAGAACAGGCATTTCAACAATACTTGGATGCAGTAAACAATGGCTGAAGATAACACACCTACAAATGCAGTAGATGATGTATCTAAATCATTACAACAAGTTTACGACAATTTATATAATAAACCATTAAAGCCAGGTGGAGTAACAGAAAATCAAGCAAATAGTTTTTCTAAGTTGCGACCAGATGGCACTAAAGTTGTTGTTCATTTTAGTTTAGTCAATGACATATTAGATAATTATGGTTTAGAAAAAACACAAGCATTTCAATGGGAAGGAGTATCTGAAGATGTATTAGATATAATATTAGATACTCAATATAAAATTTTAAAAGATAAAGGAATACAAGAAAGTCCACAAGGATTTTTAGGTGGAAATTATACAAGTGTTTCTCCTGATGAGTTTAAAAAGATTATTCCTAAATTAAATAATTATTTTACAGGAAAAGAAGTATTACTTGATAGCCAAGGATATTTAGATGAAGCAGGAGAAGGTTTAATATTAAAATATAAAGGTAAACCTATTACTCCTACAGACACACCTACAAATGTAGTAGACACACCTACAAATGTAGTAGATGATTTTAAATTATCAGGAACTATGGGTGGTAATACTACGCCTACAGGCGTAAATATTGCTTATGTAAATGTTGAAG
>Ga0208157_1000222_pt1 | contig 36043 bp, 60 predicted proteins | sample 5_EtaG_FD_184077 | JGI IMG/M metagenome (GOLD analysis project Ga0208157, IMG submission 184077) | Marine viral communities from the Subarctic Pacific Ocean - 5_ETSP_OMZ_AT15132 metaG (SPAdes) (version 2) | ecosystem: Environmental > Aquatic > Marine > Oceanic | place: Pacific Ocean | collected...
AGCAAGTTGTGTAGCTGAATTTGAGGCTAGATTATCTTCATCTAAAATTGCTGATCCTGATACTGATGTGTTGATAACAGGACTTGTAAGAGTTTTGTTAGTAAGAGACTCTGATCCAGCTAATGTAGCAAAGCTCCCATCTGATAACGCAGAGTTAAATTGAGCAGTAGTTCCTGATACTGAATTACTGCCTAATGCTATAGTTTTGTTAGATAGAGTAACTGTGCCTGAAGTAACAAATGCTTTTACAGATTGTTGTGAAGGAGGAAGTAAAGCACTGTCACTAGCCATGTTATCTTCATCGACAACAGGATTAGCTGGATTTGTAAATACTGAACCTACATATACTGCAACTGTAGTATCACCTGAGTTAAGTGAGCCACTGTCGAAAGTAAAAGTTAAGGTTGTGTTTGGTGAAGAAAATGCACTTGTAGCAATCTTACCAAAGATAGTTCCTGTATTAGATCCAATAACTTTGACTCTACGACCTACATGGTGAGTAGAAGTTATGTTTGATGCAACTGTAACTGATGTAGCAGAGGCTCTAGTAAAGGTTGTTGTGCCATCACCATCACCTAATAAGAACCATTCTTTGTCGTTCCATACTGATCTTACATCTTTTAATTGTTCTCTAATGGCATTATTTACATCAGAGGGTGACATACCCTCAGAAATATTAACTCCATTGATAGCTGTATTACTACTAGCTGTTGTGCTGTAATTTGATACTGTCATTATTCTTCTCCTTGAGGATAACCTAAATTAAATAAAAATAGATTTAACTTTTGTGTTGTTTTTTTACTTTGTGGGTTTTTTGCAAAATTTAATAATTCATTTGTAATTTTAGGATTAAACATAGACTCTAAAAATAAAGCATCTGATTTTTTTTTGCCCAATGTTAAAAACAATCTACCTAAAATATCACCAGCTACATATCTTACGCTTGTTCTTCCTGATTCTGCTGAATAAAATCTTGATAAAATAGATGGAACGCCCATACCTGTAACATTAGATACTTTTTGTAAGGGGCTGTTTGGCGTCATACCACTACCAGTAGGGATAGGAGTTCTTAAAGCTATGCTATATGCATCTGCAATAACTTCCATGTTTTTAAGATGATTTTGTGAAAACACATATTTAAGTGATTTGTAGTTATTGTTTATAAAATTTTTTAAAGATGTTGGATCTTTTTGTATATCAACTCTATCAAATATATTTTTTGCAACAGACCTTCTCAACGCTTCAATTTCATTTTCTGTTTTTAATCTGTTACTAATATTATACATTAGAGAAGGTTGTTTGATTGCATCAGATATTACCTGATCGACATCAACTATTCCTTTAATTACAGGCGATGATCCGTATGATAGTTTTTTTGCTAATAGGTTTTCATCTATGAGAGCTTTTCTTTTGTTTAATTGTGCAATTCTATTTGAAACATTGTTTACTATAGTATTAGCATTTTTAATTTTATTAAATATTTCAGGGAATTGCTCTAATACTTCTCTGTTTTTTTTTATGTAGTTTTGTAATTTGTTTGGATCTAGCACTCCATTTTTAAATGAAGTTTTGTTTATTTGATCTAATATTACATTTTCTAATGATTGTAATGCCTCTGTATTTATTTTTTGTGTACCACTGTCTGTAAAAGCTATTTTAAATTGATTGGCTGTATCAACATTTTTTAAAAATGCTTCAGCTACTTTTTCATTGGCTATGTTGTATTCTTGCGTTTTACCAGTTTGTCTAACAGCATACGCACCTGATTTTTCAAATCTATTAATAATTCTTTCTTTGTATGCGTTTCTAAATTCTTTATATTGATCACCTAAATTTGATGATTGTTCATCTAAATATTTATCTAATTTTTGTTTAAGTAATGTAAGTTTTCTGATTTTTGTGTTTTTAGGAGTTGCTGATGCTAATTCATCTAACAAATCATCACTTACTCTTTCTCGTAAATCTTTAAACTCATTAAAAGTAATACTGTCATCATTAAATTTTTTAATGTCTTTTAAAACATCAGGTGTATTGACCTTATCAGAAAAAGCAGTTTTAGGATCAAACTCAGCAATAATTTCGTCTTTTAATTTAAGAAAAGGTATTTTTGTTTCTAAATCTATACCTAGATCCTTTGCATATTGATTAAACTCATCAACAGCTTCTTTTCTAGTATCTATTAAAACTTTTCTTAAAGTCTGACCTTGTTCAAATTTATCTGTAACTGGAAATTTAGAAGATATATCTTCAAGTTTACCAATAGCAAATTTAGTTTGTTGATTGTTAATTTTTGATAAATCATCAAATTTCTTAGTAATTGTATTTATAACAAAAGGTGCTTCGTCTCCATTACTTGGAAAGTTTTTTATTTTAAATCCCTCAACAGCTTTTAAGTTTTTCTTTTTTCTATCTACAAGAGCATCAAGGGTAGATCCTTGTGCATTACCTTCTAGTTCTTTTTGTGATGCTATAAGTTGTGGACTATCTGAAGCCTCTGCTGGGGAAGGTGAAAACCCATCACCAATAGAATCTTGTATTTGTTTAGTTTGATTTAAATTAGCTTGTGCTTTAGGATTAATTAATGCGTCTTTAAATTGATTTGATAAATCTTCTGTTGCTCTTAATTCTTGTCCTTGTTTACCAAAATAATCTTTTGTTTTTTTACCAAATCTTAAAACCATAGCAGTTGGTGTTTTTAAAGCAAAATTTGTTACTGTAGATGGTGCTAAAGCTCCAGCTATAGGATAAGCTGTTTGAGCAAAACTACTTTCAGGTTTTGTTTCTTCAGCTATTCCTGTTCCAGCACCAAATCCTAATACAGCTATGTTTTCACCTAAAAATGTACCCATAGGACTATTTCTAATTTGGTTTATCATACTTCTTACAACTGCTTCTGTTGTAGTCTTTGCTTTATCAATACCAGTATATAATTTAGAAGATGCTGTTAAATATGGTGCTACTAAAAAAGGAACTGACTTTGCTGACTCAACACCCATTGTGCGTATTACTTTATCTGTAGTGGTTTTAGGCTCAGGTATGCCTTGATTAAAAAATTCGGCTAAACTAAATACATCATCTTTTTCTACTAAACCTTCGTCTGCAAAAGCATTAACAACTTTCTCAATACTATAATCAGGTAGTGTAAACAAAGCATCATTAAATCCAGCAAAAAATTGCATTGTAGTATTGAAAGAAGAAGATTCAGGTGCAACAGTAGATACATCATCTATATTAAAAGATTGAGGATTTTGTTTTATTGCATTTGGTGTTTGAGGCATTTCTCCTACTACAGTAGAAATGGAATCAATATTTAATTCAGCCATTATTTCATAATCCTAATTTCATTTTCATATACAAAATATTGACCTGATTTAATTTGCATAAGATCGCTTTCTGACTTTGGAAAAAATGGATCAATTTGTACTCCTGATCCTTGCATAATATCAGTAGTAACTTTTTCTCCTTCAAGCACTGATATTGATTCATCTAATTTATTTTGTAGTCTATCCTTAATAGATTTTATAGCTATTGCACCAGCTTGAGGATCTTGAAAAAAAGAAGTTTCATCAGGCAACATATCCAAAATTTGTTGTTGTTCAAAGACAGGAAATCTTTGACTGTTAATCATCGCTATTTGCAAATCTTTTTTTATTTGTTTGTAATCTTTTTTTGCTGTTACAACCTTTGGATCAATTAAATATTGATCTAAAAAATTTGGTGTTATACCCGCAACAGAAGCACCAATATCTTTAAATTTATTACCTGTACCAAATATGTTATCAGCTCTAGACATAATATTATCTAATCTTGGTATTATTTTTTCTATTGTGTTTACTGTTCCTTTTTCTTTTTCTACAGTTTTTGGATCTAAATCTTCTGGGCTTATATATGAACTGTCTGATTTTTTATCTGAAGAATCTTTTGTTAATATTTGTCCATATTTTTTAGTTTTTTTAGTTATAGGATTGTAAACTGTTGTAATTCCTTCTTCATTAAGATTAATTTCTAAAATACCATCAACAATATCTGATGCTTCATTTCTTGGAATACCTCTAGCAACATATTCTGCTATTCTTATATCTCTTGGTTTTTGTTTAGGATCTTGAAATGCGTTTTTTAAATTTACTAATGTACCTAACTCAGCAATATCGTTGGCTCGTCTTTGGCTTCTTAATTGATTAGCTTGATTTGTAGCTACTCCTAATGATTGACCTAAAGAAGTGGGCATTGTTGAATAACCTGACTGTGCTAACAAACCCATACCGATATCAGCGGCATAAGGGCTTTTAACAAAGTTTAATAAACCACCTTGATTTTGCTGTGGTGCTAAAAATTTATTTAATTTTGTTCCTATAACTTGGTCTAATATTGAGCCATAGGCATTAATTTTGTTACCCATTAAGCGAACCCTCCAAGAAGTCCTCCTCCGATTGCACCAAACAGAGGATTACCAAACATAGATGTACCACCTATTTGACTTGCAATATTTGCACCTGTTAATGCACCACCAAGTAATCCAGCACCTGTGTTTCTAAATACAGGTTGTGTAGATACTGTTTGTGTTGGTACTGGTGAACCTAATGCACCTAAATATTGGTTTAATTTTAAGAATGGTTTTTGTTGTTCGTAATCAAAACGAGCAATAGCATCTTGTAATTTTGTTTGTTCAATGCTTTCTCTATCTGCTCCTACTTGAGCTAGTCTAGAAATATCATTGTAATCCATTTCTCCTAATTGTGGAGCTGACATCATAGTTTGAGCTTGTAATGCTCTTTCTCTATTAAACTGATCTCCATAAACTTGATTTGCTAATCTACCTAATGAATCAGCTAATATCTCTTGATTTGCACCTGATCCTAATCTACCAGCTTTACTAAACTGTGATTGTACTTTTGATGTTACATCATCAGCCATTTGATTAAATAAACCTTGTGAGTAAGGATTAGTAGTAGGTGATAAAAAATCTCCAGCTAAAGTTTGTTGTGCAAGGTTTTGTGACTGGTTTAGTAATGGATTACCAGCAATAGCTCTAGCTGTAGCTAAATCTAATGAAGCATTTGTAGCCGCAGATGGATCTACATAAGTATTATTAGGAAAGAAATTTGGCGTATCAGCTTGAAATAAATCTTGCCCATAGTCAATAGCTTCTTCTAAGTATGGTCTAATAAACTCTGATGGTTCAGCAGATGATGTAGTTGTTACGTTTTGTGGTGATGATCCTTTTGACATTTTATATTTCCTTATTTAGTAAGTATGCTTTGACACTAAATCCTTTCAATTTTCTTACCCAACCTTTTCGTCCAGCGACTTCAAGGTGAGTACAATTTTGTTTTTTTGCGAATTTTTCTATTACTTCTTGTATTCTTTCTAACCAATTATCTAGGTTACTACCACCAGCTAAAAAGTATCGTAATACTTTTGACTGAGGGTATTGTGCTATTTCAGTTACAACAGCACTTTCTACTTTTTTATTATTCCAACTAATAAATAGTTGCATACGATCATTAGCCAATCCGTAGAGTATGTCCTCAATACTATAAGTTTCGTCTAATGCTTTTTCTAGTAATGGAGATACTAAACTCCAAATAAATTCAACATCTTCACTAGGTACTCTAGTGACTACATTATCCAATAACACAGTATGATAAGTTTTGGTCTGTGTTTCCTGAACTTGCATGAGTTAAGGTTGCACTTCCACTGGATCTAGCAGAAACATGAAGTCCATTGAAAGCTGTGCTACCATTTGCAGTTGTTGGCATAAACAAGATTATTGAATTACCACCAATTCTTGCATCGGTAAGAGTTGTTGTAGTTTGACTTGCTCTCAGTGTTATTGTTCCTGTGCTGTTTAATTTACCATTAATTGTATTATTTAATGATGTTGAAACTAGTCTTAAATGTTGTCCAGTATCAGGTATTGATAATGGAACTGTGGGAAACTGATTATCTGCCACCTTCAGGTCTCGCTTCTATGTCAACTCCTGACATGGTGTTAAAATTTCCTGTAACATTTACCCTAATACGATGATACCTAGAGGTAGATCGTAGAGGACAAGTGCCAGTATCATTAGTGTCAACAGAAGTGCCAGTTGTTGTGGTATCAAGTTGTGATTGCCTTGTTATAGGTGTTATTGTAACAGATGTATTTGATGTGCCATCAACAATAGGTCTGCACTCTATTAGTGTTGATCTTTTGCCTTTTGCACCCTCAAACTCTGTTGTATCGACTGTAGCGTTTAAACTATTTGCAATAAACTTTCCAAATTTATTTGCTGAGTTAAAACCAGCTAGACCAACAATACCTTCTTTATAAAAGTATGAGTCTAATGATTTAGGTAAGTTATCTAAATCACCTAATACATCTAAACTTTCTAATGTAGTAAATGCTTCTTGAGAAGCACTAGCAATAAATTCTAAGTCTTGACCACTTCCAGTTGACCATTTATCAACTGCATAATTATAAATTAATAATTTGTTATTTGTTGTTCCTGTAGCACCTGATCCACGATAAGACCATACAACAATACTATTATTGGGATCGACAGCAGATGTAATACCATCTAAATTAGATGATAAATCATCGAAGAAAAAGTTATCAATTTTACCATTACCAATAGGTGTTAGTTGCTGTCCACCAGTTAGTTTATAAAAACCATCTTGTGCTAAGAAGAAAACCATGTTTCCGTAAGAAGCTACAGACTTAGGTGCAAATGCTCCAATGTTGTCAGCTATCTTGTTAAACTGAAAAATTAATGGAGTACCCACATATTCCATTCTGTAGATTGCTTTTTCCATAAAAATCACACCAGCAGATTCACCGCCTACAATGGCTTGAACATTACCATGACTACCCACAATGTCTTGAAAGCCTGACTGTGTTGCTTGGCTCGGTGTCCAAGTAGAACTGTCATTAATACCTGACCACTTTACTCTTTGATTGTATTCTACACTTGACTCGTCAGTGTAACCAACAACAACAAAATCTCTAATGACAGCTATAAACTTCGCTTTTAATGCTATTAGATCACTAAAAGCACTATCTACACCTTCTTCAAACTTTTGTATATTGTCTGCAAAGTTTGTAGCAATAATGTTTGAACCAAACTGTGTAAATGCCCAAAAGTCTCTAGCATTTTCTGTAGTTGAGTTATTATATCCACCAGATTTACTTTTATCTTGAAAGACAAGGGAGGAGTTCATCTGATATAATTTAGTAGCATCACCAGCATAGTTAGTAGAACCACTGGCACTAAAACTTGTAAATAAACCTACTGCACTACCTGATAATCCTGTACCGCTTAGTGCCTGAAAACCAGCTAGGCTTTTATAACCTTTAGCAAGAGGTAATACATTATCTACAACTAATGCACCTGAGTTCTCATAAGTGGGTAAATCTGATTGTAAATCACCAAATTCAATCATTTTATGCTACCTGTGGTGTTGACATCTGTAATGGTGATGTTGTTGTTGATCCTCTTGATGATGTTTCGTTTGCATTTTTTAATGCCTCTTTGTAAAGAGTTCCCCATGTATTTATTCTTTCATCTTGCATAATAAATGGAGCTGACTCTGCTAATGCACCATATAAATAGAGTTCAGGATAATTTGTTAATATTGTGTTTGTAGTATTTGTGTCAGAAAGTGTGTCTAATTTTTTGTAAAAGTTTATTTGTAATGTTGTTGCTGAGTCAGGTGGTCTGCCCAAAAGAATATTTGTGCCAACTATTGTAAAAAATTGTGGCTTACCTCTACTCTGACTATCATTATATTTGTTATAAAAATCACTATTATTAATAAATTTAAGTGTGCAATAAGGATCACTTTGATAAATTACAGTGGTTGCTTCGATATATCCAGTTGGTAAAGCATAACTTTGTGTGCCTGACACAGTTGTTATTGATGTGTCTGTATTTACCATTTCTCTAACACGCAATTCTCTATTCAATCTTGCCTCTGTAAGTGTAATAAAATCACCAAGAAAAGCAGTCAAATCACTTCTATTAAGATAGTTAGCTATTGATGTTTTGAGATTTGTGTATGTGTCTATTGCCATTATAGGTTTCCTGTATATATTCTAAAGTGTCTGTTATCTGAGTCGTTCAACCATTTAAAAAATCTAGGTTTATCAAGGACTTTACCACTATAATTTAGTATTCCTTTTTTAGCTAGTTGATGAACTACAATGTTTGGTAGCCTTGCAACTCGATAACCTTTTTCATTTTGCATAGCCTTAGACTTATATGCACCTTCATTTTGTGCTAATTTGTTTGCGTCTAAGATTTCTTTAATAGTTGCTTGATCTTGATAGTTTTCAATATGATATTTATTCTCAGCTTCATCAACGATAAGGTTAGTTCTAACTGATGCCTGATCGTCAGGATCATTAAGTGAAAACTTTTTTGCCATTATTTAAGTGCTTTTGCAATCATCATATCTACTGTGTCTTGTATTTCTAGACCTTGATTGCTTCTCATACTAAGCATTGGATCATACTTTCGATCTCCACCTGATGTTTGTTTAGATTGTCTCTTACCAACACCTCTTGAGGTTGTTTGATCTTTTTTAATTGCACTAGCAACAATTTTGTAAAGTTTAGATGAATGTTTTTTGTTTGCAAATACTGTCATTTTTTCCTCTCTAATTGAAAAGGGAGGGCATAAACCCTCCCTAGTATTTAACTACAATTATGCAGTTAAGTTAAATATACCAAAGTTTGCGTTAGGTGCTTTTGCACAAAGAGTCCACTCAGCTAAGAGTAGCTTCTTGTCTGAGTCACCAGTTTTTGCAAGATCAGTAGTTTGGAATGGTCTTAAAAAGTCCACACTCCACATATCCATTTGTAGGATATCTACTCTGTTTGCGTTTTGGTGTCTGTCAGGTACAAATGCAACTTCACCGAAGTCTGATACATAGATGTCTGTAGTTCCGATAGATACTTTATCACTAGCATCTTTGTATTTAGTTGCTACACCAGCAAATGCAGATGCAGTCTGCTTGTGTGATGGTGACATAAGAATTGTCTCAGGCTCTCCACCTAGTTCAAAGGCTTTTAAAAGACCTTCTTTAAGTAGAGTTTCTGTGTAAGTTCTGTTTGTTCCACCAGCAATAGCTGTGCTTCCGTCACCAGCTGGACTAGCTGAAGGTGAACCACCTTTTGAGAAGTTACCAGCGGCACTTGAAGTTCCAGGTTTGTTACCTCCGTACCAAGTTCCAACTGAAGCGGCTTCTCTAGCTGTAGATGCGTTACCAGCAACTTTTGCGTTTTCAATACCTACCATAGCTCTTTCAATGTCTCGCTTGATTTCTTTACCCATCTTTGCGAGTTGATAAGCCATTTGTGTTGACATTCCAGCATTATCTACTGCATCGTCTGTACCTGAAATGGTTACTGACTTTGCTGAGATTTGTGTTCTGTTGTTAAGTCTGACAGTAGCAGTTCTTGCTTCTCCGTCATAATCATCACCTTCGATCTGTGCGTTAGCCGCAGTATCAGCTAGTGAGTCTGTTTGCCATTCGTACAATGTACTTGAGGCTGTACCTTTTGATGCGTTGCTCATAAAAGGAGTTTCTGATGGACTAATATTATAAATTACATCAGCTAAATCTTCTCTTATAGAGTTTGCACCATCATAGGTGTCAAAAGTATTGGTTGGTTGTGCCATTACTTATTCCTTTCTATATGTTATTGAGAATAAATCTGTTGAAGGACATTAGCGGCATCTTGAACTTTGCCTGTTCTTCTAAGATTTGCTTTTTGAGATTTTAACTTTTTTGCAACTTCATTATCATCTTGAACTTTTGGACTTGATGAACTTACGACCTTAGATACTTTTGTTACTTTTTTGTTTTTTAAATTAGCTTTTTTTAACTTATCGTAACGATAAGCATTAGCTAACATAATAACTGATCTATGATCCACTAACATATTAATTTCTTGATCGGTATATCCAATCTCTTTAGCATAATTTGTTAAATTTTTAACAAACTCTGCACCTTTTTCTTTGTCAGCGTATATAGGTAGTTTTTGTGCAAGGAGTTGTCTTTGCTGTTCAAGATAAGCATTATATTGTTTACCTTGTTCTTCTTGTTTTTCAGCTTGGATTCTTTCTTGCTCTTGTCTAGACCTTTCTAAAAGTTCTTTCCTACGATCTTGTTCAGCTTTTACACGAACATACTCCGCTGGATCATCTTCATAAAGTCTATCTAAATCTACCTTTTGTTCACTTGATCTTAATTGTTCAGACAATACTTGAATTTGCTTTTCGTATTGATCTCGTTTGATTTTAGCCTCCTCGTTTTGCCTAGTGTATTCGTTTTTTAATTCTTCAACAGTTTTTCTATCTTGCGATAGTTTTTCGGTTTTACGAGTATAATCGCTTTGTCGTGAATAACCTTTCGTGAGTTCGTCTAGGGTGACTTCTTGTTCTTGTCCATCGACAACAACTTTATAAAGTTCCTGATTACTTTCAGATGGTTGTTCATCTTCAATTTGATCTATCAGTTCATCATCATTGAAAGCATCTTCGATATTCGTTTCCGAGTCGCTTACCTCTTTCTTTGATTCTTCACTTGCTGATTCCTGAGTCTCTGAGGCGTTTACATTTAATAAGTTCTTCAGGGCTTCAGCCGCCTCTCCAGTATTTAGAGGCTTGGGCGTTGGTGCAACAGACTCTGTTTGAGTCTCTGTTGCAGAGTCCATTACTGGTTGTTCTGCCATATTTTACTCCTATTATTTTTTTACGATCTTGCCTGTTTCCATAACTGATCGTATTTGCATCAAGACAACTTCTAACATTCTTCTCATGACAAAGATGTTCTCTCGTTGTTCTGAATCTTTTGTGTCAGAGTTTAACCATTCAGTATTTAACTCTGCTCTAATCTTTTGTATTGCTTCTATAAATATTTCATCTTCAAGTATTCTTTTAGCTTGATCGCTTCTTTTGATTTCACTATCTGCCACCTAAGAAACCAGCCCTTCCTGTACCACCAATATCACTTCTAAATTTAAATGGATTGGCTTTGACATTTCTTGCTAATGCGGCTCTGTAAGCATCATCATTTCTTGTTCTATTTCCACTTGAATCTACAGATGTTAATGGACTTGTGTATAATAAACCACCTGATAAATCTTCAGCTATAGGAGAACCACCACCTTTACTTGGTTCATTTCTCATCATTTGTTCAACAGCAGTGCCAACTGTCATATTTTGTGATTCCATTTTGTTTTCTGGATCAACCATGTCTCTGCTTACTTGATTATAATATTCTCTAGGGGAGTAAAATCTAAAAAGATCGCTTCCAATTTTTTTTCCATATTGGTTGTCCATCATATATTGAAGGGCATCATTGTATAAATTTTCTCGTCTGTTTGCTCCCCCAGTTAAAGAGTCTAATAATCCACCACCTATAGCTAATAATGGACTAAAACTTCCAGCTCCTAATCTGCCAATATTTGGATCAAACTTTATAAAAGTTCCTTCACCTAATCCTTGTGTGATATAGTCATCTAAAATACTTGATGCACCAAATCCTGTTGTAGGATCTTTTTCCATTTGCCTAATAATAGCATTAGGATCTTTTTCATCAGATGTATCGTTGTCACTTTGTGAAGATTGAATAGGAACACAACTTTTAATTACAGGATCATAAATAAAACCATCAGGGCAAGGATCAGTAGGTGATTTATTATCTTCTTCAGGTGTATCAGAGACAGGTGGTCGAAAAGGATCGACATTAACTCTGTAAGGATTTGCTTGTGCTTCACTTGCATATCCACCTGATAAAAAGTTATTAATAATATCTTGTGCCGAAGAAGGCATATTAGGTGTTGCCATTATTGTTTAATTCCTTGCTGTAATATTTGTGTTGCTAGTTTTTCTTTTTGTGATTCTTTTGCATCATCTTCTTTAATTAATTGTGATGCTAATTTTTGTTGATCGAGTTCTAACTTTTGTGCTTTTAGTTGTATTTCAGCTTGATCTTTTGCTTGTTGTCTTTGTAAATCTGCTTGTGCTAATTGTATTGCTGGATCTGGTCTTTTTGGTTGTGGTCTTGGTGGATTAACTTGAGGATTATTAAAGAACTGACTTGCATCTTTGTAACCAGCATTTTCTAAATACTTCTCTAAGGTATTATAAATCTTTTGTGGATCTACTATACCCATACCACCAGCACCGATTAGTTTTTCTTGGACTGCTAAAACACGACCTAAGACTTCGAGTCGTTGATCTTGTGATCCTGTGCCAAGTCCAACTTGCACTGTTGCATTATACCTATCAACCCACTCTCTAGGGTTCATTGGTACAAACTGATTTCTCAATCTAATAATTCTTTCTTGATCTTGATACTTACATACTAAAGTCAAGATACCTTGAAACATTCTTTTGATACCTTCACTAAAGTTTCTAGCGTAAAGTTCTATTCTTTGAGTAGATGCGTTCATCATCACATTAGCACTGGTTGCTGTCGTGTGTGATTTATTAATCTGATCGGCATCTAATCCCATTTGAACTTTAGAGACACCTGATCTTGATTCACGAATGTTATCTACTTTGTCTAGCATCGCTAGACCTTGACTCATAAAGTTAGGAGAGGCGAGGGGTGTTACTGCATTTGGCGACTTTACTCGTACAATCCCCCCAGCTCTCGATGTAAGGAGGTCGTCTATATTAGCTTGTCCATCTACTACAACAGTTCTAGCATTGTTTTGTAGATAGGCGTTGTTTAAAGTTTGTCTTAATAGGGTTGTTTTGATCTCTTGAACATCACCTATCAAATCATATATCGACAAACCATAAAATCTGTGAGGCATTGGGATAGCTGTTACCATTGCAAAAGGTATTTGCTCTATAGGTTCGTTCTCTAAGATGTGATAAGCGTTTTGTCCTGTACCACCAACTACAATGTGGCGTAGTTCAGCTATACCATCGTTATCAAAGTCACACTTCATGTAACAATCAATAACTGCTACTCTTGTCAATAAAGGATCTATGTTTTGATACTCTTGAGGCATATCTTGATCGTCATAAGATCGTCTTGTAACAGCCTCTGTGTTGTAAATTTCTTCATCAGCTACAGGTAAATCATTGACCATTTTCTTATCAAAACCCATACTAATTAATTCAGACCTAGTTTTAAAAACTCTTTGTCCAATAAAGTTGCAATCTTCTAATGATGTAGCAGATTTGCTTACAAGCATACTTTCAGGTGCTACATTCTCTATACAAACACGACCATATTCTTTGACTCGCTTAACAGTGACATTGTAAGTCTGTTCTGTGAAGTCTTGGGCGGCTATATCTAGTTCTTCAGTAGTATCTTCGACCTCGACAACCTCTACTTCGGTGTCTGCAAGGATTGCTTGGTACTCAGCAGTGGTTAAATTTTCATATGATTCTTCTTTTTGCTCTTTATCTGTTTTCCAATAGTATTTTACGAAGCCATTTTTAGAAATAAGGGCATCTTTGAACATTGTATGCAAGATTTGGTAGCCATTATTGTCTTTGTTAAAGATATGATTGATATAATCTGATGATTGATCTGCGTAAGCAACATCTTCAGGCATTTGAGGTTCAAATCTGACTATACTTTCGCCCTGTGTGAAGATTCTCATCATGCTAGGGAGTATGCTTTCTACAACTTCTAGTACATCTTGTGATCTTACTTGTGATTGACCTTCTACTTCGTTACCTAATGGTTCTCCTAAGTAAAACTTTAGGGCATTTTTCCTCTGCTCTGTAAGTTCACCACCATAAAAACCTAAAGAGTTAGTTATCTCTTGTGATATTAGTGACTTCAATCTTTCTTTAGTTAATTTCATTATACAATTCCTAATCTCGGATATTTAATTTGTGTTGACCAGCTTTTAGTTTCTTGTAATCCAGTGCATAAATATCTAAATGCGTCTGCACTGTGCGATGTCCAATCGTGTTGTGGTCTATTTTTTGCTACACCCTTGTCATCAACAGCCCATTTATACTGTCTTAGGGCATCTAATCCTTCTTTTGTCTTTTCAAAGTCAAACCAACATCGTGATAATGTCATTCTGACTGCGTTAATTCCATCTTCGACACTCATTTTAGGTACAATGCTTGTCGATAGACCTAAACTCTGTGCGATCTCTACTCTTGATTTACCAGTTCCGATTTCTCTCACACTGGCATCGTGTGGTAGGTAGTGCGTATCATACACATATCCTCTGTTATCAAGAACTCCAGCGTAGTATTCTAGTGACTCACCGCTATCATCAAAATAGTCTATAAGGTGTATGGCTGTTCCTTTTTGTTGAACAAACCATATTGCAGTTTTATCTGCCATTCCTAGATCCCAAAAGGTAGATACCTTAATCGTTGGATCGTAGGGTACAGAAGTTACTCTTTCGTCATCATCTGCTTTATTAAGTCCTTGTGAGTAGATAGCTCCGATTGCAGAGCTTTCAAAACTACATTCGTATTCCGCCTCGTATATCTCAGGAGGCATTAATTTTTTTGCTTCTTCTAATTCTTCCTCTTTGACTACTTGTGTCTCTGATGCTTTGAATTTAGTAGCATACCAACTTTCATTGTGCATACCATGATTATACAGATCAAAGAAGGAGTTATGACCTTGAGGAGTACCAATCGCAATCATAAAACCCTCTCGATCTGATAGTGCTGGTCGTATTACTTCAGTCCACATTTTTGGTGGCATCTGAGCTACCTCATCTAGCACAACACCATCGATATAAAGTCCTTTGAGGGTTTGTGGTCGTTCACAACCGAGTAATTGTATTCTGCCTCCATTGGGGAGTTCAGCTCTTAGTTCGGTCTCGTGATAATCCATATTAGGCAAAACAGAAGTGTAATACTTGAGATAATCCCAAGCTATTCTTTTTGCCATGCTGTATGTCGGTGCTATATAATAATACCGAGGTCTTGGTAACTCACATTGTAGGCACTTCTTAATCAGCTCATTTACAGTTAATACAGTCTTGCCAAATCGTCTATGACAGACCAAGACATTAAATCTTTTGAGGTTTTTATGAACCTGTTGTTGTAATTCTCTAGGCTTGTATGGGATCGTAATCGTGTTCATACTTCATCTTTTTGATTACCCTTTAGATAGTCATTCATACGAGATACATTACGATCAGATATAAGGTTTTTTCCTGAGTTCTGAACCACAGGAGACCTATCTGGTAGTTCACCTAGCAGTACACTCATCACACTTATTTTAGGCTTTGTAGCCTTCTTATTTGCCTTTTTTTTCATATCAGTCCTCACTGTGCCTTTTTTAATTATGTTACTTTTTTTATCTTACAAATCTACTATTTAGTGAGCCTTTAGAGAGATGTGTTCTGAGTTAATGTTGGTTACAATGACTATCGTCATAGACCTATGGGGGTCTGTGCGTATTCTGTTTGTATAATTAATTAAATCTGTTTTGACTAGGTAGTTCTTATCTAATAAATACAACAATAATAACAATAGTGTTGGTTATATGTTTATTTATGTAGTTTTATGACTGTAATTATATTGTTTCTGTGTTCTTTTAAGGACTTAGTTAATTGTTTTGTAATATTATATATCTACAAAAATAATCTAAACAATAACCCATTAACAAAGATCAATATTAACTAATAATATCAATGTATTATTACATTAATAATATTAATACTTCTTTACTATCTCTTTATTACTCTATCTTACTTACTCTATATATCTCTATAAGTTCTATATCTATTTAATATAAGATTGTCTCTAATTGGTGTTTATTTGGTCTAATTTGGTTGATATTTATTCGTGGTTTTTTTGGTTGAAAAAAGCCCTTAAAAAAGGGCTAATTCCTAATTATATATTATTTTATATATTTCTTCCCTTTATCTCTAATAAATAAAAATAGTTCCTCTTTTTGTTTGTTAGTTGCCTTGTTGTATTCTTTGGCAAATTCAGGATTATTTACTAAGAGATCAATAAAAGCTCTATCTTTCTCTATTTCTTTTATATTTATATTATACATATATATAATAACGAATATAATTATATTTTATTCCCTAATATACAAATATTTCTATTATTTTCATTATTTGTCATTAAATCTACTTGACATTATTTTATATATTTGATCTATTATAGAAAATTAATAAAGCGAGGTATTAATTATGAACCAACAAGACAAATACATCATGTATAAAAGAATTGAAAAGCATGGTGATAATTTAAAATCTATATTCAATCTTGATGTAGATAGCGTTAAACTTTGTAAGCAGTTATTCAGATTAGAGAATAAGGCTCACAAATTAGCTACTGATTACTGCAACGGAGATTTTCAAGGCGACATTGAAAAAGAAAGCAACAAAATATTAAATAAGGTTGCTGAGATATTAAATACAAATACTTTTAATATGTTCTTTAATTCTGACGCTAGAGGATATGCTTTGAAATTCTTTGAGGATTTTAGCAAGGATAAACCAATTCACAAAGACTTTGGAGGCTATGGAATTATAGCTCCAGATTTTAGAGAGGTTGCATAAATGGATAATAATCCTTTCCAGTATCACCACGACAGAAATATATCTTTTGCGGTGTCTAGTCTTTTAAATATGAATGATGAGATCATAAAAAAAGATAAGAATAATAAATTTCTTGCGTTGCGTAGTGTTCACAACTTAACACATAAAGAAGCTAAAGAGGTTTATAAAACTTACCAAGTGGTAAGACTTGTCATGATTGAACAAGCTACCCCAGAGCCTTTTTTTAATTAGGTATTTATTTAAGGGCTTTAAGTAGCCCTTAAGTCAATATCTAAGTTGATATTGAAGGAAGCGAGGTTGTTATGCCTTTTTATGGAATTGACGGAGCCGACCTAATTTTATTGGTTGTATTCTTTTATGTAGCTTACAAACTTCTTATGAGAGCTAAGAAAGAAAAAGACAATGAATAACTACGAAATTGTTGAATGTCTTAAATGTGATAATCGATTTATTTCATACGATCATCAAGACGAGCATATTGTTTGTAAACATTGTGATAATCAAGATAGAATGGAAACTATTTTTTTAACTCAAGATGAGTTTAATCAATGTGATTGTGAACAATGCGAACAAATTAAAAAAGAGGTGAATAAATGAAAACATATACAGTTGAAAAGACTATTTATCGTTATGAAGTTTGGAACGCAAAAATTGAAGCAAACAGCGAAGAAGAAGCAGTTAAACTTATCCAAAAAGGCAAAGGCGATTGGCGTTTTACTTGTAATTTAGATCAAGATCAAGAAATTACAAATGTAGATGAATTAGATGTAAACACAAAAGAAAAAGAGGTAAATAACAATGAAACCAATATTTAGTTATGATGATTTAGAAATTACAAAAGTAGAATGTATTAAATCAAAATGGGATAATAAGAAAGAAAAATCAATTAAGTTAAAAAAACCTTATATAAAAAAAGGTGAAACTATAAAATGTAATGTTTATGATTTAGTTGATCTTATAGAAACTCTTAGATTTCATTCTGATAAGCATTGTCATCTTTATGGTGATGATAACTATCTAGAAGTTAAATTTAAACTTACCACAGAATATTAAATATTTAGTCAAAAGCCTGTCAAATGGCTTTTGAGTATGTATTTAGCATACTAGAAAGAGAATATATATTATGAAACAAGATCAAATATATACTACTAGCAATTATCAAGAATTTATTTTCTTTGATGGTAATGCCAAAATAAAGGCATCAAAAGTTAGTAAAATTATAGACAGTATTAAAAAATATGGTCTAGTAAATCCTATTGTTGTAAATCAAAATAAAGAAATAATTGACGGACAACATAGATTTGAGAGTTGTAAGGCTTTAAAACTACCAATTAAATATTTTGTTAAAAATGTTGAAAATACAAATTTAGTTGAGTTAGTTAGAGATATAAACTCAGTTCAAAAGAATTGGACAAATACAGATATTGGTTATGCTTATTCTGTTCATTCTGATAATAAAGAGCATTATCAAAAATATCTTAAATTAATACAATTAGGTGTTTCTCACTCTACTGTTTTAGAGGCTTGCACCTATTTATCAGTTGGTGAAGAAAAAATAAGAGGCAGCTATTTTGATTTTAGAAATGGAAAGTTATCTATACCTGATTCAGTTTATGAAAAGGTCAAAAGTCAAATTCTAATGCTTAAAAATTCTTCAATGGAAAAGAAAATTTGGAATAGAATTTATTTTATTAGAGCATTATTAAAGTTAAAAACTGTTAAAGATTTTAATGTTTATACTTTTATAGAAAACTTTACTAAATTTCCTCATCAATGGAAAAACGCATATACAGTTGAAGAAAACCTAAAAAGTATCTTATCTGTTCATAATTATAAAAACAGACAAAAAGCTAAATATTATTTCGAGTAATAAATATTATTTTAGGCAATCTGATATTCTTGGGTTGCCTTAGTGTATTGTAAATAAAGAACCATAGTGTTCTTGATCTATTTCTTTATAAGATTTTGAGTCGCTTTTATAGTTCTCAACAAACTTTAAACATTCGTCTTTATCATCAAATCCCTGAAATACGACTATAACATTGTTGTTATCATCTTGGTCATTATGAATGAATAAACTACATCTTATGTCTTTGTCTAGTAGTTCATCATTAGATGATTTTTTAGATTTTTTATTAGATTTTTTCATCATATTAAACATAAATTAAAAAGAAAAATATAAACAAACAAGAATTATTATGATGTTTATTTGAAATTTAGTCAAAAATTACGACTATATAAAATCCTTAACATTTACGATCCAATAATTAAATAGAACAGTGATAGAACAAATTAGTGATTTTGACATGATGTCGCATTTATTATTGTTATATATCAATAAATTTTTTTTATAATTCAGAAATTTTTGCTCTAGAATTGTTGATTGATCTTGTCAAGTTTTTCAAATAATTTTTTTTTACCATTGATAATCAATAAAAGTAAATTTGATATCACCTTAATTTAGCCAAAATACAAAAATTGAAAAATCCAATTTGATATAATGGATCATAAATTAAATTTTTAGGAATTTAATTATGCTCTTTAACATTGTGAATATGGCTTCATTAAGAAAGGTAAATCATTATGATGATACAATCTTATGGTGCTAGTGAGATATCAGAACAATTAAGTATATCTCAGCAGTATCAAAAAAAAATGAGAAGAACTTATGGAAAAGTTAATAGACAATTTCCAAAAGAACTTCCTTACATAACTAAAGAAGAAGCGTTTAAGGCTTATAAACTTTTAATGAGTAAGTTTGGTAAAAAGAAAGTTAGAAACTTATCAAATACTAAATGGATAACAAAAAAGTTAATAGCTGGAAGAACAAGACCTAGAAGATGTTGGATTGCTTTATCAGGCAATCCTAGTCTGTTAAGTAAAGGTTGGCGAAGATTAGTCCATGATGTTTCACATCGGATTTATTACTTCCAATACCCCAACAATAATGGAAATCACTCTTTAATACAGGCTGAGATTGAACTTCAAATAGGTCAATATGTTATGGATCAAGGTTGGCTAATTGGTAAATTAAAACCAAAAGCAAAACCAATCTTAACTAAAGATGAAAAGGTTGCTAAAAAAATTAGCAATTTTCAAAAACTTCTAAGTAGGTGGGAAACTAAACAAAAAACTGCTCACACCTACATCAAGAAGTATAAAACAAAGATAAAACGACTAAGTAAATAAACAAAAGCCATATCACTTTGTTAAAGATGCCCTCAGAAAGCGAGTAATGAGGGCTAGCCTATTTTAAAAAATTCTCTCAAAGAATCAAGGCTTTCTTTTAAATTTTCCATACCTTTGCGTCTGCCTACTGGTTGGTCGTTCACTATAAGATTGAATGTTAATGATCTTAAATTATATGGGATTGATAGAAATGCTTTATTGAATTGGTCGTGTGCGTCAAAACCATTTATGTTCATTATCTCTAAAGAATTACCCATTGGAATACCCTCTAATCTATCCCAATTAAAAGTAGTGCTTCTTTGTAATCCTGAATAAACTGCAAGAGCTTCTAACTTTTCACCAGCAACAAAACGCATAGCATTTATTTTACTATCTTGTGGGCATAAAAGGTTTTTATGATAATACTTTTGCAAATTAGAATTTATTTCTCCATAAATATGGCGTAATCCAATTTTCATTTTTTTACCATCAGGCAAACGAAATAGTTCACCATTAATAGTAATTAATTCTTGTGCTCCGTAATCTGTTGCCTCTAATTGGATAGATTCAGATTTGTTTTTTTTCTGCTTCTTTTTCTTTTTTGCCATTCAAATCTTTTTGTTTAATCATATTGCCTTGCTTGTCATAACACCAATCGACTATCCCCCATGCTTCTTTTGAAGTAAAATAAAGTAAATTGTCTTTTTCCTCTATAAAGTTAAAGTCAATATTGTGTGTTTTTTTAAAGTTATCAATGCTAAAAATGTCCTCGTCATTAAAGCGTTCTTGATTTAACCATGTAGCAAAGTGAGGAACATAAATATTATCACTTGTTTCTTTGCAAAGGTTGTTAAATTTATTAACAATTAAATCACTGTCAATAGTATCTTTAATTTTTAACCACTTATCAAAAGCTAGTTTTTTTGATCCTCTTTTAACTTTGAGTTTTGACCATATATTATTATTAAAATATTTATCTGTATCTGTATCTTTATCTACAGAAACATCAATTTGATCTGACAAAACGCTATCAAACTTTTCTTTAGACTTTTTTCTAGCAATACTTCTCTTATTAGAGAGTTCAATACCCTTTACAAATTCAATTTGTTGCCTTTTATTGAAGTAGCGATCATTCTCAATATAAAACTTTTTTTCTAAGACAAATATGAGATCAGCCCTGTTTTGCTCCATTTCTTCTAAATCAAATGTCATTTGAAATATAAGTTTGCAAAGTTCGTTAATATCACAAGGTAAACCTTTTCCATTCATTGTGTGGCTAAAAAATAAAAGGTCTGTATAAATACCTCTCTGTGCCATTGTTAATGATCTTGTAGAAGCTATGTAATCATTTGGAAAAAAATACATAGCTGGTAATTTATCAATCATGTTTAATCACCTTTACAGAATTTTTCATAGCTGGAATAAAATCTACAAAACCATTTTCTTTTAGTCTATACAAATATTTATGAATTGAATTAGTTGTCTTTACGCCTATGTGTTTTGCCATATCTCTATAACTTGGACTACGCATATTTTTTAATTGGAACTTCAGTATATAGTCTATAATCCTTCTCTCTTGTTGTGTCGGCAAATAATCTGTTGAAATATTTAGCCTGTTGCAAGTTGGGCATTTGTTTTGGTTTTGCTCCGTATTCAATTAGTGTTGACTCCCAAATGATGTTTTCCATGTTCCAAAATTGAATATCATTCTCTTTACAAATTTTAAGGTAATGTTTATAATGATCGTAAATGCACAAAATAAAGCGTATTTCTCTGTTTTTTTGTGTATCTCTGTCAAACAAATATCCCTTAAAAAAAGCCACATTTCTATCTTTACAGAAATATACATAAAAAATCAAATAAATTAATTTTTATTTTGCATTTTGTAAAACTTTCGTGTATTTTCCAATTATGGCAGATTATAAATATTCTCATTTAGGAAAATCTAAATTGTCTCCGCAAGACTGCGATATTTCAAAGTTATCTAAAAGAGAAGCAAAAGTCCAATTAGATTGCAAAAAACGAATAAGTAATTTCTCATTGTCCAAATTAGGTAAAAAACTGATTTGGTTGCATATCAAAAATACTTCTGCAACTTAGTCTGCCATATTGAAAGGAAGCGAGATGAAAAAAAATAATCAAAAAGAAAAAATAGATATTCAAAGATTTATAAAAGTTATGGAACGCTTTGATAAAGCATCAAAAAAATTAGAACAAAGGATAAAAAATGCCAACAGGAACATACAAGCTAGATAGTGGTCAGCTAGTTGTTGGAACGACAACTGTTATTGGTGCATTTAAAAACTCTAGTGCATTAATACATTGGGCTTGGAACTTAGGTAAAGAGGGAAAAGATTATCGTCAAGAAAGAGACAAAGCTGGTGAGCAAGGAACAAGTGTCCATGACTTAGCAGAAAATTATATTCTAGGATTAGATTACGAAATACCTGATGATAAAAAAGTTCAAAAGGCTTTTACTAAATTTACAGAATGGTGGGATAAACAAAGTTATGAAATTGTTTGGACAGAAAAACAAATGGTCAGTGAGTCTTATGAGTATGGAGGTTGTCCTGATCTGTTAGTCAAAGATAAAGAGGGTAATCATATTCTCATAGATTTCAAAACAGGTAAAAGAATTTACAACGACACGATTATACAACTTGGAGCTTATAGTTGGTTAATACATGAAAATGAAAATATCCAAATTGAAAAAGGAATTATTGTAAGACTACCAAAAAATAATAGTAAAATTGAATTGAAAGAATTTACAACAGAACAACTAGCACTTGGTTGGGATCAATTCAAATTATTTAGGGAGGCATACGACAATAATGCAATCATTGAAAAATGTTTTAGAAAGGACAGTTAAAATGACAACAATGAAAGAAGCTCTTGAGTTTGTAGATAGAGATAAATGTAATGATTTTGAAAAAAGTTTTTACGATAAAGGTATCAATGGAAGTTATACACCATCAGAAAAACAAATGGCTGTTATAAATAAAATGCCAAAAAAACTACCTGAATACAAAGAAGAAAGAAGTGATCCATTTGAAGGTCAAAAGCCACAACCGACTAATGATTTTAATTATGGTGCAAACATACAAACAAGTGAGATTGAAAAAAACTTACAGTTGATTGATCGTGCATTTGATTTGATGGAAGAATATCCAAACTTAAAAGAACTAGATCAAGAAAACAAAAGAGCCATAGCGATCAGTTGTGCTATTAATCAGTCAAGAGCTGATTACTTTAATGGCAAAAAATAATGCGTAATGATTTAAATCCTATTAAATGGCAAAAGATAAAAAATGGGATTGAAATTTCACAGTTGAAATGTGGTTGGTATAAATTTTCAGCAAAAGTAAATAATTTATATGAAGAAAAAGTTTATCTAAATGAAGATAACATATCTTCAGGAGGTTTTACTTTGGAAGAAGCAGAAAAAAATTTTATGAACCACATTAACAAAGTCAAAGAAAGCAAAAATTAGTTATGGGTATGGCTTTTAAATCATGGGTTCTTGATGAACAAGAAAGAGAGGAGATTTTAGAATTGCGAGAACATACAAAAAATTTATTTAAAGGTAGAGGTTGGAAAATACCTGAAGATGCAATTTGTATAAACTGTGGTGATTTTGCAGTAGATACTCATCACTATCGAAATAGGGGTTCAGGCTCAAGCAAGTATTTAGATTATTACGAAAATTTAATTCCTTTATGTAGATTGTGCCATGATTGTGCAGAGGTTAATAAAAAAGTAAACCATGAATTTTACATAAAAAACCTTAAAGAAATTTTAAGAATAGAGGAGGATAAATACGCAAATGGCGATCATTCCCAATAATCTTGTAGATCAGTTAGAGGAAAAGGTTGGCGATGCCTTAATACAATTAGAAAGTGTTGAGGAGGTAGTTCAGGCTAAAGTCAATAAGGAAATGTTGAAAGAATGGAAGGCAAAAAAACTTGCAGAGCTACAACTAAAAGAAGAACAAAATGGTGTTGCACAATCTAGTAAGCAAGACCGAAATGCGAGAGCTAGTGATGAATGGGATAAGTATCTGAAGGAATTAGAGTCTAAGATGAAAGCAGATACTATCAATCTTATTAAAAGAGAAAATGCTCAGATAGTCATATCAGCTTGGCAAACTTCAACTAAAGAGAAAGGAATAAAAGTATGAACACTGTAGAGATAAGAGAGCCTATGTGGAAGAATGGAGGAAGTGTAGGTATAGCAGAAAGAAAAATTGGGAAAGAAGGAACAATAGTAAAGATCGTTCACAAAAACAAACAAGGTGAATTGACTTATCCAAACACCTATAAAGTTTCAAGAGAAAAGGCTTTTAGTTGTGAAGTAATGTATGTGGGAAAAAATAAAACACCTTTGAGAATTATACCAATAAAAGATATGGAAGTACAATGACAAACAAAATATATACATACAAAGATATAGCAGAAATGTTTGATTGCCATGAAAGAACAATACAAAATCACATCAAAGAAATAAGAATGAAAGATCCTAAAAACCCAATCATAAATAATTTTATGGGCAATAAATGGTATTGCTTTGAAAATGATCTAAAAGAAGTGTTAAATCTTTGTTCTAAATTAAGAACAGATAAATCAGAAAATAATACTAAAAGTTTATAATTACTTTTTTTTTGCAAATGTTTTAACATTAGTTGGTTTACCACCAACTCCTTGAGCCTTTGATCTTTTTCTTCTAACAGCAGATTTTATTTGTGATTTAGTCATGCTCATAGCTTTAGACTTAGGAACACATTTTGGATATTTTCGTTTACTACCCTTTGCAGATTTTCTTCCACACTTGGCATAACCACCGCCTTTTTTTGGCGATCCTATATCTACCCAATCTTGTTTAAACCACTTCGTTAATCCACCACTAGCTCTGCTCATGCCTTTTTGGTTGTATAACCCCCACCTCTTTTTTTGTAAGTCCTAACTAACCAACTGTTTGCATAAGCTGAAGGATAAATTTTGAATTTTTTCTTAGCTTCTGCTTTTACTCTTGCATATAAAGCCTTATTAGTGGGTACATTCTTAGTTGCCATGATTAACCTTTATGTTTCTTTTGAATTGTAAATTTGGCTGACAATGATGCTCCCTTATGAGGTTTGAATTTGCCTTCATGTTTCATCAGTTTATAGGTATTGCCTGACTTCATAAAGTGAAAACCTTTAGGAGCTTTAATAGATTTAGTTGCCATTATTTTTTCTTCTTTCTTTTTTTTGGTTTTAGTTTTTTAAAGTCTGCACCTGTGATTTTATTAAAAGGTGGTGCGACTCTAGCTAACTTTTTTTGTTTTGGTGAGTATTTAGAAAAAGGCATTAGTAACTCATCTTTTTAGTTTTTTTTGTTTTTTTCTTTTTCTTCTTTTTAGGTTTCATTACCTTAGTCTTTTTACCATATCCGTATGCCATAGTGTTTTCCTTTCCTTAACAACCCCAAGCTCTGCGACTCCAGTAGTTAGCAGATAACTTGTTGTTCTTTCCTTTGATACCACCTGATCTCGCACAATAACTTTTCTTACGAGCTGGTTGGTTTTTCTTAATGGTCATAGATTTATCACCGAAGTTTATCTTTTTGACCTTATCGCCATCTTTTACAAAGACTTTAAATTTTTTTACATCGCCTCTCATTGGCTTGTTTAGAGGTACTTTTTTACCTTTATAAGTAGCCATAAATAATTATTTCTTTTTGGTTATTAAACCCATAGCACCTTTTGCTCCCTTAATGCCAAAACTAGCAGAACAGGCGATATATAAAAGGTGTTTATAATAATCAGGTAATGAATGTAATGCTTCAAACCCAGCTTTAATATGTGGAGTCCAACTAGGAATAAATACTGCCACCGCTGGAACTAAAAGGCATATTAAAATTAGTTCGTCTTTCCAGCTCCCTTTCATTTGATCGACAGCACTGGCTTCCCACGAAATTTTGCCCTGAATTTGTTGTTCTTTAATTGCCTTTTGTGCCTTAATTTCAGTCAAAGCAAGGTCTGCTTTTGCTTTTTTAGTTTCTACATAGCCACTTACTGCACTTGTTGCTACTCCCAACAAAGGCTTAATTAACATTTGTATCATACAATACTCCTCATAATCTCTGCTAGTTCGTTTGCCCTGTTCGGAGTTTGATTTGCCCAACGACTATCGAGCATTTCTGAACTAGCAGATACATAGTCTTTTTTTATTAGACAGTCTTTAAATTTGACAAATTTCGATAGTCTAGGTAGTCCTAGCTGAAATGCCATATTAATAACACAGCCAAAAGCACGAGGATCAATATCTTGCCCTTCGATGAAAGTCTGTGCATCAATGGAAGCCTGTCTAAAGTCTTGTTCAAAGAGTTCCATAATTTTGTCATCTTCATATTCTACTCCTTCCTCTAAATTGTCTGATGGTAAAACTAAATGCCCTATCCCTATTGTGGCATTTCCCAAATGATCGAGGTAAATTTTATTTCTCTTACCTTCATGTTTAATAATTTCTTGTTTTACTTCTTCGTACATATTTACTCCAATTTATTTGTCAGATAAAAGATAGTTCTCTATCCAAATTATCTTCTCCTTAATAACAGCTATGTCTTTTTGCATTTCTGTTATAGAGTCAGCTTTCTTTTCTACTGCCTCAAGTCTCTGACTCCATGTACCCCAAGTAATAAGCATAGATGCGACTATCACTAAATAGGGTGCAAGTGTTTTTAGATTTATGTTCATTTAGACCACTCCACCTTAAACTCATTACCCTTTTGGTCTTGAATAGACATAGTTTGTTTTTCTGTGCCATATATTTTAGGTGCTAGTTTACCAGCCTTGAAATGAACATTTTTTTGTATGATTTCTAACAGTTTAACTTTAGTCATGTTTAATTTAGGATCTGTTTTTGCTTGTTCTAGCAAAGTATCTAAATCTTCAATAGTGTATAAAACGCTATCATGCTTTGCTTGTAAATATTGTTTGTTTAGTTTTTCGTCTTTGTTTATCCATTGTCTCAGAGTAGTCCAAGATACATCTAGTTCTTTGCAACATTCACGAATAGTTTGACCTCTTGCTAACATTTCAAACAAGTCTGATAAGATAGACTGTTTGTATTTGCTTGGTCTGTTGCCTTGTTTTCTTACTACTGCTGTTGTCATTATTTCACCTTTGCTGACATATCACTCAATGGATTGTTCAATGCCTTGTTAATTTTTAACTCTATGTTTTCTTCTAGTAATTTCAACTCATCTAAAAGTTCACGATTATCTTCCTTTTGTCTATCCTCGACATCATTAACTATCTCAGTTATGTGTCGAATGTCAGAGTTCATGGATCGTAAATCTTGTTTTAAATCGTTCTTCAATTCTGTGCTTACACCAGCTACAAGCTGTACTTCTTCAAGGATCATAGACATCTCGCCTTTAATCATATCTAGTTCTTGTTCGATCAACTGAAGTCTTTTATCCATCTCAGCTTCAGCTAGTTCAATCTTTTTATCAAAACCACTAAGGTCAGGTGCAACAAAGTCTTGCACTTGCTGTTTCATATCAAGGTAATCGTCATAAAATTTATACCCTGTCCAGCCACCACCTACGATTGTACCTATAAGAGATAGAATGATAATAAATTTACCACCTGTAAATTTCATTCCTTGATACTCAATACTGGGCATTAATCATATCCTCCATAGTTTGTCCTTGTGCTTGTTCGAACAAGACTCCAAACTGATCTTGTAAGGATTTATCAAGATATTGATTAATATTAGTGTCTTGTATTGTTGCCTGTGCATCAAAGAAACCTTTTGTGTCACCGAGTATTTGCATCACAATCAATGTTTTGATCTGTGCTGTATCATCGTATCTTTCTTTATCGTCTATTTTCTTTACGATTTTAGTAGCAACCTTTTCTTTTTTAGTAGGTTCTTTGACAGGTTTTTTGGGTTCTTCCTTTTCAACTTCTTCTTCTTTGCTTTCAGCTTCTACTGGTGCTTCTTCTGTAGTTTCTTCAACAGTTTCAGTTTCTTCAGGCTTTTCATCAGATGGTTCTTCTGCTTGAGCAACCTCTACTGTTTCTTCTACTTCAGGTTCAGGTAGCTCCATCTCCATTTCAATCTCTAATTCTAATTCTAATTCTGTTTCTATCTCAACTGCAACAATCTCAGGTTCAGGTAAATCTATCTCAAAATCTATTTCAAATTCTTGTATCTCTAGCTCTACAGTTTCGTAGGTAATTTCTTCTGTTTCAGGCTCTATAGGGGTAAAATTTATCTCGCCATCGTCAAAACTTACATCATTATATTCAAAAACTTCTTCAACAAAATCTAACTCTGTTGGATCAAATATGTCTAAATAATATATTTCTTCTATTGTTGTGATATGTTGAGTAACTATTGTGTCAATTACATTATAGATTACATTGACTGATACATCGTCAAACATAACACCAACAGCCATGTTTATATCACGACCACCGACCTCAACTATAACTGATGTTAAACTACCTGAAAAATCAAATCCACCAGTATATTGTTGGTATTGACTATCTATCCCACTAGCACTTAAAATGTCAGTACCAGTAAATACATTTGTATTACCATTTCTACCTGTAATGTGCATATAGATAGAGTCTTGTGCATCAGGCTTAAATACTTTTATTGCGTAATTAGTTTCTCCACCATTAGAGATACTGAGGTCTGATATATCTACTGTGTTTATGAATGTTGTACCCATATTGGGAACACCCATAGCAGAGGTAGAATTTCCACTACCAGTAATCATGGCACATTTATCAGTGCCTAGCTGTCCGCAAGTAGATCCTGATGGCATACTAGCAGAACCTTGTCCACCCCAGTCAATGTCCATGTCACCTTCTTTGTTAGAAGAAACATAGTCATTTGATCCATCAAGAATATCACCTGAGTCATCGTTTGTAATAGTTGTAGTAGTAGTAGTTACAGTAGTTGTCGTTGTAGTGACTATTTCTGTGCCTTTATCTTCTTCAGTTATTTCAACTTGTGTATCTTCAGTTATGATAACACTCGGATCGCAAAGACCTTCGTGGTCAGGTAAACAAGTATTAGCGTAACTAGAGTATGAGAAGCATAGAAAGAGCCATAAGAGCAAAGTTTTTAATACTATCATTGTTTCCTATTGGTTGTTCTCTCGCCTCTATTTGTTGTGTGTATTGTGTTTTGTATTTACTTCCGTCAGGGATTTCAGATATGTTGTTTTCCCAGTAAGTCATAGCGTCTGAGCCAATACCCTCTCTTGACGGACAAGGTGTCTGAGAGTCCATCATTGAATCAAATACTCTTGGATCTTGACACAGTAAAGATACAGCCGCAACTTTCATACCATAAGCATAAAGAGATCGACTGAGTTTTAGTTTTTGACATAGCTCATCGTCAATAACTATCCCACTTGCTAGTCCAACAATATTATTTTGAACACTTGCTCCAACACCGACTTTACATATATCGGAGTTAGAATTAATTATACTAGGTGCATTAGCGGTAGGAGGTGTTGAATTAGTTACAACTGTGCTAGAAACTGTATTAGTTTCAGTGTGTGCTTCTGTACAAATCAACATTGTAACTAAAAAAACTACTGCTATTGATGTAAAAAAAGTTAAATTGTCCTTTGCCATTATTTACAGACACATTCGCCACCGCAATATTCACACATGATTTAGCTCTTTGGATATTTGTCTTTTGTAGCTTTGATAGTAGTTTTCCAACCATCAACGCCATTGTGATATATGTCATCTAGCTGATCTGCTATAGATGGATATTCAGCTGCTCTTTTTCTCTGATACTCATTGTTATCGTAAGCAGTCTGTAACGCAGTTTTCTTGGCTGATACTTCTGCCCATGTAAATAACTGATCTCCAAAGATTGCAGTTCCATTTGAATCTGCTCCAGTTACATATTTTACATTAGCTTTGTACTCAGTTTCATTAGTAGGTTCTCCACTAACTACAAACTCTGCATCATCTTTGAGAGCTTTGATTGCACTTGCTATATCTGTCATTTTATTTTCCTTTCTTTTATCCAGCTATTTCCATAGCTTGAAACATTGATATTGCTCCAGCCATATACCCATTACCAGTATTACTTGCTGAGTCATGCCAACCATTTATTGTTAAGATTTTTGTTGAGCCAGAGCTATGAGGTATTGCACCTAGAGTATATGTTGTTGCACTTGTAGTAGAGGGAGTGTCAAGAAATTGAAATGAGACACCTTCACTATCATAATTCAAATTTTCTGTACCAGCATACCATGTAAAAGGAGGAACATTACCTCCATCTGTATTTTTTGCTATTTGTGTAGTACCCCTTCGTAAAACAAAAGGTAAACCATAACCCTCACTTGAATTATGAGCTACTACCCTTCCTAAATTAACAGTCACTAAAATTTTACTTGATGTTGCACTTGGAGTTATTGTAACTCCTATATCTCCACTTCCATTATTGATAACAGTTATACCAGCAGATCCTTGAGCTAAAGTTTGTTGAAATCTTGTGGTATAAGTGCTTTGGACAATTTGCAAAACTTTACCACCAACACCACTAGGCAAAGCACTAATACTACTAATAGAATTATTATTTAATCTTGTAATAGCCATTATGCTAGTACCTCCATGACTGAAATTGTTGATTGCATTACAGGAACATAGTCAGCATCACCAGTTGAGATAGTTCTATTTATATAAGCTGTTCCACTATAAGAAGCACCCAAAGTAAGTTGCATTTTATAAGTTATTTGTGAGGTTGTGCTTGGACTATCTAAAAATTGTCCAGCCATGTTAGCAGTATCAAAATCATATACAGTAGAATTAGGTCTTGCAGAAGCAGTTGACCTAACTTGATTACCTTGTGCAGCATCTCCTATGCTTATAGCTGTACTATCTCTCATTAATCTTATGTGTCTTGTTCCTGAAGTAGCACTTGCATTAACAACATAAAAAATAAAAATTTTACTTGATGTTGATGTTGGTGTTATATTTACACTCAAACCTGAAATATCAACAAAGTTAGAGGTTGAAGAACTAGAAATTGAAACTGTACTGCTCAATGTGGTGCTTACTATTTGACCAACTGTACCACCGATACCTAAACCACTAGCTGTAGCAGATCCCCCTGATGATGTTTGAATACTATCTACTCTTAATATTGATGTCATGCTAATACCTCCATTAGTGTAAGTGTTGATGTTGATGAAGCATGAGATGTTGCATTATCATTTGGTATATTTATATAAAATGTTCTTCCATCATACCCACCACAGTTTACAGTGTACGCTTGTTGGCTAGTGCTGTTTGGACTATCTAAAAATTGTTGTGTGTGAACCCCACTAAATTGTATTGAAGCATTATCACTAAAACCATTATAACTTGAAGTAGATCTTTGCCTACTACCTATTGCATCTGCTCTAAAAATATCAGATCCATTTCTTCTAATTGTGCTATATGGAAATGCTTGACTTGCTTGTTGTCCTACATGAAGTACATAAGAAACTAAAATTTTAGATGATGTGGCAGTTGGTGTTATATTTGCTGTTAATAATGTTGTCAAAGATCCTGTAGATACTGCTAGTGTTGAACTATCAGTCTTTGTGACTTGTACTACTTGACCAACCTTACCTACAGGAAATGTAGATCCGTCTAGCTTTTGTAGATTTGTAACTTTTAATGTACTCATGCTAGTACCTCCGTAGCCATTAAAGATGTAGGAAATCTATAATGATCTGCATTACCTTTTCTTCCAATAAATCCAGTGGAAGCATTTACTCTACATTGTATCTTATAAGTTATCTGTGATGTTGTACTAGGTTCGTCCATAAAATTCATAGATAAATTTACTAATTCATAAGAACCTGATACTGATGCAATACCAAATCCATCGTATACACCACCACCTGAACCTGATCCTACTTCTGTACTATCTCTGAGTAACCTAGTAACAATAATATCTGTACCACCTGAATTAGATCCAAATGCTCTAAAGTCTATTAAAATTTTAGAACTTGAAGCGGTTGGTGTTATATTTAAAGTTGCACCAGTTAAGTCTACAAAAGATCCTGTGCTTGTTGTTGAAAAAGTATCTGTTTTTCTAGCAGTAACTATTTGACCTAATTTACCTATAGGGAATGTACTCCCATCTCTTTTTTGTAGTGTATCTACTTGTATAATACTCAATTTTTACTCCTATATAATTACAAACGCAGATCCACTTGGAATTGTGAGCGTTCCTGAAATTGTTATCGTGCCAACTGCCATAGCATTTTTGCCTGAAGCAATAGACACATTGTTAAATGTCTGTCCGTTAGTCATAAAGAATGTAGAGGATAGACTTGATGATGATACTGTTCCATCTGTTGGACTACCGATATCTCTGCTATCTCCTAAGACTCTACCACTAAAGTTATCTGAAGATGCTGGTGCAGAACTAAATGTTATCTGTGATCCACTAATCGTGTAAGCAGAAGTGTATTGCACGACACCTGAGATAGATATTAAGGCATTTGCATCTGTCTGAGGTACGACAGTAGTTCCACCTGATGTTAGATTGAAGGTTGTTGTTGATCCATTAAAGCTAGAGGATATATCGTCTAGTTCAATATAGTTGCCAATAGTTGGACTTTTACCTATGTAAGCCATATTAATATAATAATCCTACTCCCTGTATTTTTGTTTCCTTAGAATTAAAACTCTGATTTGCAAAAGACATTTTATATTTAACTTGTGTTCCAGCAGTTACAGAAACACCTACAGCTCTTGCAATTTTTACACTTGCAGAGAAGTTGCCTATATCCTCCAATGTACAAGTAGAAAAATTACTACCATTGTCAGCAGACACCTGAGCAACTATATCAGTATTTAATGTTGCAGTGCCAACTGTATTTTCATATAGAACTATCATTCCCATTTTAGAAATAGAACTTGATGCAGTTTGTGTAGTAGAAATAAAATTCCCTGTCGCATTAATTACTGGAGATGAATCAATAAGTGTAGTAGATCCACTAGATTGATTTTGTGATTGTAATAAAAATTTTGTATTTGCATCAGCAGTAACCCTAGAAGTAGGTACTGTATAAGATGAACTTGTGTATCTTGCACCACTTGAAATTCTTATATCATCCCATGCACCATCACCACCATTAGCTACTTGATTGTGTCCATAACCCCAATATAAATATCGCAATCCTGTCATTGATCCTGATCCCATAGTATGATCAAAAACTCTTGTACCATCTTTAAAGAATTGAAATTTTGTTCCATATCTTTGAACTACACCATGCCACCATGTATTAGCTGGTGCAGCAACTCTATATCCAGCCGCACCTACTTGGTCTGTTACATTAGGACTTGAAACTCTTGCATAGTATTGATCGCTAGTATCACCTGATCCAAGAATATCTACATAAGTATTTACACCAGCGGCATCTTCCATTGTAACAGAATTTAAATTCCATATTGCACCCCAAGGAGCAAAAGCATCTGGATTAAACCAAAAGTCTATAGTGAAATCATTCCCTAAAAAATCGAATCTACCTGATGCTCCACCATCTACTTTTATAAAGTTTTGATAATCTAGACCTAAAGATGAAGAACCAAACTTTGCTTTATCTGTTCTATGAGCTGGTGTTCCAGCTTGATTTGAAATCGTTAATGATGATTTATCTCCAGTTGTTGCTTTTTCAGATGCTATATTTACATTTGTCTTAGAAGCAATCCCACTTTCATCTTCAAATTGATCTATAAATGAATTAGGTAAATTATAAGAAGTTTTATTTTCTGTTATAGCTTGGTTTAAAGCTACTGTAGTTATATCGCTTCTTAAATCTTCAGGATTAACAAAGTCTTGAATTGAAGCTGGTAGTATTTTATCTATTGCCATTAGATCCCAAATGCCTCCTTAATTTCATCTACTGTTAATCCTAAGTCTTGTAGTTTTTGTTTAGCAGATGCTTTTGTTGTTTCTTTATCTGTTTCTTCTTGTTTTAATTCTGCAATCTTTGCATTGACATTTTCTTCGGTTGGCATTGTTGCACCTTCTTTAATAATAATTACATTCTCATAAGACATTCTTTTTTCGCCTGTCCAATCTTTTTTCCACCCATACCAATCACCACCATTAAAAGTTTGTAATGCGTCTTGAAAATAATCTCTATCCATTAAGTATCTCCTAATCTTATAAATGTAAAAGTTGTAAAATTGTAATCAGTATTTCCATATAAAGCTGAACCCTGATCCAATTTAAATTTTACTTTATGTGTGGAGGTATTTGTTACATCAAACATAAATTGAGAAATTCCTGATTGAATACTAGAATCTGCGTAAGCTCTAGTCGCTATACTGTAAGAAGAATTATCTGTTGTTGTTAATATTTGAGTTCTACAAATTCCATCACTAATCATAACAAAATTAATTAAATAAATACCTGTACTTGGAAATGTAAATATACCACTACTTTGACTCATTCCCGTTCCAAGATAACCACCACCAGTAGTATCTACTCTTTCAAGGTTTGCTGTAATATCTCCTGAGCTAGTTTTATTAGAAGTTAATCTCCATTGGTCTGCTTCGGTAATACCACCACCAGCATCAGCAAAACTTAAATTACCTGATCCGTCTGTTTTAAGAAACTTATCTGCACTTATAGAGTTTGGGAATGTAAGGGTGTATGTAGCACCTGACGCATGTGGTGGACTTTTTAATTTTATTCCATGTGAGTTCACTCTACAGTTAAGTTGTAAATATCCATCATTAGATCCACCATCACCTTTAACTGTTAGTCCAGCAGTCGCATCTGATATAAGATCAAGTTTATCTTTTGTTACTTCACCAGCTCCTATGCCTGTTGTTCCTATAGCTCTGCCAAGAAAGACACAATACATGGTGTCTGAAGCAGAAGTAGCAGAACTTAGTGTTAGTGCTGTGCCTGATACTGTATAGCTTGAGTTAGGGTTTTGTCTAACATTGTTGATAAACAAAGCTATATCTTGAGGATCAGATACACTATGACTAAGAGTATAAGATGTTGTAGCAGATACACTAAATTGTTGTTTTTCTAATTTAAGTGTTTTATCTGCTGGTGTATTGCCTACATATGCCATGTTATCTCCTATGTACTAATGCTATCTACGAAACTCACTAAGCAATCTACAGCACTTGCTGTATCTGCGTATGCTTTCACTACATCACCATTTTGAATTACAATCTTAGAACCTGAGTCGATTAACTCTAGTGAGCCTCCGACAGGTACTGGTGCATCTTTAATTACATTAAAGGTTGTTCCACCTGATGTAATTACAACTGATACACTAACTGCTGATGTGTGTTTGTTTACTAATCTAATTGAAATCAATGCGTCATCAGAGTTTGAAGTGACCAATGTTGTTGGTGATCCTGATGAGTTTGAAATCGAACTAGCGTATGATCTTTCAAAATCTTGAGCCATTGTTTTCCTTTCCTATAAAGCTATTGCCATCGCTACTGCAAATCCAGCACCAGCTTTGGAATCTATTTGTGTTTGTATTGATGAGGTTACTCCATCGAGAAACCCATATTCTGTATCGGAGACATTTGTGTTAGCACCAATTTTTGTTGCCGCTATTCTATTTACATCTAGTGTTATATTACCAGCAGATGTAACTGGTGATCCTGATATAGAAAATTCTGAACCTGATTGAGTTATACCAATGCTTGTAACTGTTCCTGTGTTAGAAGGTGTAACTTGCGTATAGGTTATATTTGTAGAACCTAGTGAGCCATCACTATCAGTTGTACAAAGAAATATCTTATTGTCATTAGCAGTACCTTGATTGACTACGACCATACCACCACTTAACTCAGCGATACTGTCATGTTCAGGATCTCTAGAAGCCGCACCACTAGAAACTGCTAAGTATAAACCATTCTCAGTAGCAGTAGATTGATCCTTGACTAATACTCTATCACCAGCAACAAGAGTAACGCCATCAATAGTGTCACCAGCTTCTAATCCATTTGTAAGATTTACATTAGCTGTAGTTGCTACTTCTGCAATAGTTCTTGTTCTAAGACCAGCAACTGCTTGATCGACATAACTTTTATTAGCGGCATCTGAATTGCCTGAAGGATCTGATAATCCTGTAATACTACCACCACTTATAGAAACTGTACCTGAGTTTTGGACTGCCATACTTCCAAGACCTAAGTTTGATCTTGCAGTCGAAGCTGAAGCTAAGTCTGATAAGTTTGAAGCCTTTACTACTTTAGCATCTAATTGAGTTTGCACATTTGATGATACAGTGCTGATATGTTGAAATTCTGTATTTGTTACAGAACCATCAGCTATCTTAGTAGCATCTATGCCTGTGCCTACTTGAG
>Ga0208157_1000223_pt1 | contig 35681 bp, 41 predicted proteins | sample 5_EtaG_FD_184077 | JGI IMG/M metagenome (GOLD analysis project Ga0208157, IMG submission 184077) | Marine viral communities from the Subarctic Pacific Ocean - 5_ETSP_OMZ_AT15132 metaG (SPAdes) (version 2) | ecosystem: Environmental > Aquatic > Marine > Oceanic | place: Pacific Ocean | collected...
TTTCTGGAAGAATATGGATATGATTTAGGATACACAATTCATACTCTTCCTAAAATAGAGGATATACAAGCGGTAGCAATGACAAGAACGCCAGTATGGGAGTATTTAGGATTAACAGAAAAAGAATATTATGGAGGGAGGTAGTCGTGGGTTATTTATGCGTTATAATTTTAATTATGATAATTGTAGAAACAATAAACAAGGAGATGGGATAATGAAAGAAATAATAAGAATGATAAAAGCAATGAATGATAATGAATCAAATAATGTTTTTGCGCGCGAAATTGCCCTTTTATGCGAAGAAAATGATAAATTAAGGGCAGAGTTAAGGGAAGTGAAAATGATGATAGAAAACAATAACAATAAAAAAATAAAAAATAACTAACAACATAATGATATATGTTATTATATTAATAGCATATTAAATATGTATAACAAAGGGGATAAATATATGGAAGATAATACATCTTATTTAGTCAAAGGAATCGATAAAGACCTTTGGGTAAAATTCAAAGTTAAATGCATCAGAAGCGAACATAGGACAATAGCAGATTGCTTTAGATGGTTTATAAAAGAGTATTCAAGAGGAAATATTTAGTGATAAGTAAACAAAGTCCAACCGATATTGAAGGAATCTACGATTCATATCTTAATGAATTGCAAGATAAGAACAGAAGAGAAAGGTACGAAGGTATGGAATCTTGGTATCATGCTTCTGGCGCAGGCTCTTGTTCAAGAAAATTGTATTTTGAATCTGTTGAACAGATAAAACCTACAAGTGTTTTTGATGAAAGAACAAAGAGGCTGCTTCAACTTGGTAATTTAATTCATGATGATGTTCAGAAGTCTCTTACGCACACACGCGCACTTCATAGAGATATATCTATAGATAATACACAACTTAAAAAAGAAATTAAAAATAAAGAAAAAGATGTGGAATTTTTAGTGGAAGGTGAAGTAAGGATTGATGAACTAAATGTTAGAGGTTTTTATGATATAGTTGCAAAACATACAGATAATGGTAAACGTGTTTATTTGTATGACATAAAAACTTGTGGAGCATGGTCTTGGAAAATGAAATTTGGTAGAACAAAGAATATAAATCCAAGTATTCATTATGAATTGCAGTTAGGGACATATGGGTACGCACTTAAACAACAATTCGGACAATTAGATGGTATGTTTCTTTATTACTACAATAAAGATGATTCTAAGATGAGATGCGTAGAAGTACCACTCACTTACATATCAAGAGCATATCTCTTTTGGAAGAATATAAACGATGAACATAAACAAGGGTTACCACAGTTCAGAATTGGAGTTTCTCCAGTTCAAAAATGGCAATGTAATTATTGTCAATTCAAAGAACATTGTAACCCACCAACGTAAAGGAGTGAATATGAGTAATACAAAACAAAGCACATTCATGAAACTCTTCAAGACAGATGTAAGCGAATATACGCAAAAGAAGGGTAGATTCAATTACTTGTCTTGGGCATATGCAGTACAGGAGCTTAAACGCGCTTGTCCAAATGCAAGATGGGGTGTAACGAAGGCAGAGGATGGTTCTCCATTCTTTAAAACAGATTGCGGTTATTTTGTTGATGTATGGGTAGAAGTTGATGGTGTTTCACTATCACAAATACATCCAGTATTAGATAATCGAAATCAAGCAATAGAAAAACCAAATGCTTTTCAGATTAATACAAGCCTACAAAGAGCATTGGCAAAAGCAATAGCATTGCATGGATTGGGATTATATATCTTTGCAGGTGAGGATTTGCCAGAGCCAGATGCTTTATCAGATAAGGAAGCTAAGGATTTATATAAATTAGCAGACCCTCTTGGTAAAGACATTGTAGATAATCTAAAAGTTAAAGTGAACGAAATGTCGATTCATGCACATAACTACGAAGCATGTGTAGAAAAAGTACAAAACATGATAAAAGAGAAAGGAAAATAACATGGCAGACGTAAATGATATGTTTAATGAAGTGACTAAAGAACAGAGCTTTTATGTGAAAGGTGAAAAAAAGAAATTTACTCCTTTTACAAAAGGTGAGTACTATGGTCATATAACTGAAGTTGATTCTAAAATACTTGATGTTAAAGGTGGTCAGTATAAGGCGAGATTATATACTTATACTGTGACTGTAGCGCCTGAAAATAGTAGAGCAATGTTTCAGTATGAAGGTATAGATGGCAATATGATTAAAACAGATGGTAAACCATATGTAGGCAAAACATTTAAAGGTAAACTTTGGAGATTCTTAGAACCTTCAAAAGATGATACTTTTGAATCTAATGTTAGCGGCAATAAAGGTTATCTTAGGTTTTGTCAAACAATAGGTGTTGAATGTCCAACAGAAACCAGGACAGTTGATGGTAATGATATTGAAGTACAAATCTTACCAACTTTATCTCCAGATAATATGCTTGGACAACCAGTCATTGCATTTGTTGATAAAGGCAGAGAGTTTACCAACAAAAGAGGTGAAAGAACTTTTTTCTGGGATTGTAAATTCTGTAAAAAGTGGAACGATGGGAAGAAGATAGATATAAGTGACGGTAATTCGGATATACCGTTTTAACTTATAGAGGAAAAGAGTATGGGTGTACAAGTCTTAGTAATGTCAATAGCTTAGAAATTCTTGTATGCCCATACGATTAAATTAAATAAAGGAGATATAATGGGTAGAGCAATACAAATGTCAAGTGATATTGAACTTTTAAAATTAAAAGTTGAAAAACTTGAAAATCAATTAAGAGGAATGGTAGCAAAAATAGAATCTTTAGATTCAAAAAAATCTAAACCAAAAAAAGAGGTAGTACATGAAGAAGAAAAAACCAACAATGAAGGAAATGACAAAGGTGGTGAACAATCTAATAGTAAATCTAGAAAATCTAGCAAAAAGACAGTATAATATAGAGTTTGTTCAAGATAATTATTTAGAGTGGAAAAAGGAAAAAGATGAGTTTAAAAAATACATACAGACAAAAGCTGAAGAACTTATTAAAAGCAGAGATAGCAAGGATGTATCTGACAAGTGATGGTAAAAAATTCTTTGATGAAAACGAAGCTATAATGCATGAAAGTACTTTAGATAAATTAAGGATAAAAGAGAGGAGATGGGATAAAATGAAAACAAAAATAGCAGAGATTGTATGCAGTATTATAAAAGAGAAACAATGGGGTATCTTCTTTAAAAATGAGCCAATGCAATATCTACCAGTTCAAGACAACACTCCAATGTATAAAATCAATGAAGTGAAGGATGATGAGCTAATGGATGCTATTGAAACCGCAATAGAAGAAAGGGTAAATGAATGGCAAAATCATCAGGCCGAGCAAGAAGAAAATCAGATAGACAACGAATCATTGAGTGGTACAAAGCAGACCTTGAGAAATACAGAGGCATGATAGGTGAGATTACCGAGTATAATGTTATTGTTACTGATAAATTAATAAAACAAACAGAAGATAGAATAAGTGAACTTGAAGAAAAAGAAGAAAGGTGGAAAAAAACTATAAGTAATTTATTCACATAAGAAAGGAGGTTTTATGAATTGTTGGCATTGTAATAGCGAAGTCATATGGGGTGGAGACCATGACTATGAAGACTATGGACTGGAAGGTGAAGGAATTGTTAGTAATTTAAGTTGTTCCAAATGTGATGCGGATTATTTAATTTACTTGCCAATACCAGAAGAAAATATAACTGAAAAATAGCGAGGACTTAATTGTCCTATAAAGGAGAATAATATGGAGTTAAATCTACCATACGATAGCGCTACTGAAAATTGTATCTTAGGCACTATCATAGAAAATCCAACAGAATATAATAATGTTGGTAAATATATAATAAACAATCAAGTGTTTTATCAAGACAGAGCAAGAAGGCTCTGGTATAAGATTGGACAAATGATAAAATCAAAAGAACATATAGATATGATTTCTGTATGCAGTTCTTTAAATGCAACTGACACAAAGATAGGACTTACATCATACTATGTAACTGAGTGTACAAGTAATTCTACAAGTCCTGGTTCTCTTACTTTTTATGCAAATCAAATATATGAAAAGTATTTATTGAGAAAAGTCATTGTACAAACCGAAAAAATAAAAGACAAAGCAAAAAATAATTACGATGATGTGTATGATTCGATAGAAAAAGCACATTCAATATTTGGTGAATTACTTGATATAAGGCCAAGTCAAATACAAGATATTGAGGATGTGATTACCGATACTCTATCAAGCATTAAAGAAAAGAAGTCAAAACTTATAAAAACTGGCTATCCTTCTGTTGATAGGTTTTCTGGTGGATTAACAAGAGGCGAAATTACTATTATAGGCGGAAGACCAGGTCATGGTAAAACTACAGTTATGATAAATATGCTATCAAAAGCATTGCAACAAGGATATAAGGCTATGTTTTTTAGCAGAGAACTTCCTAATTCAGAACTTATGAAAAAGATAATATGTCTTGAATCTGAACAACTATCATATGGGATGGTACGTAAAAATGTATTTAGTGATGATTCTTTAAAAATAGTAAACAATACTATATCACACATACGTAATAAATATTCTAGTGATAAATTCTTAATGTTTGATAATCTTAAGGACTTTTCTTCTTCGTCATCAGAAGTAAAAAGGTTTAAGCCTGATATAATATTTGATGATTACATACAACTTATATCTTGCAAAGGCAGTCAAGGTGAAAGAAGATTACAAATTGAGGAACTTGTTAATAATTATAAGTGGCTTGCTAAAGAAAATGATTGCGTGGTTGTCTTAGCATCACAATTAAATAGATTCATAGAAAGAAATAATACAAGAGGTAAAGCATTGATGCCGCAACTATCTGATTTAGCAGAAAGTGGTGCAATAGAGCAAGTAGCAGAGAATGTTTTCTTTTCATACTATGATTATAAAGTTCAAGGCGAAGCAGGCAAAGGTAAGAATATAATAACTTTAATCGCATCAAAGGTAAGATACGGAGATTCTGGATATGCAGATTTAGGTTATGATGGAGATAAATGTAAAATATATAATTCAATAGGGGAGATGATAAATGACGAACTACCGTTCAAAGATTAAATATAAATATATAGGTATAGACCCAGGTAAATCTGGAGGCATTGCTTGTATAGATGAGGATGAAAATATTATAGCATATAAATGTCCAGATTCAAGTGAAGATATGGCGCTATTGTTCGAGGTTATTATAGGTGATACACCTCCAGATAACATAAGATTAGTCATGGAGAGAGTTTGGGCCAGACCAACCAACGCAGTAAGAGCCGCATTTTCATATGGTACAAACTATGGACAGTGGCTTGGTATCGCAGCATCTCATGAAGTTAAAATGAATACTGCAATTCCATCAGATTGGATTAGATGGATTGGATGTCCAAAAGCTTTAAAAAGCGTAATAAGAAAAAGATGGTTAAAAGATAAAGCAAAAGAGTGTTATCCTAAATTAAAAAAAATAACACTTAAAACATCAGATGCAATATTAATAGCTAAATACGCAAAAGAAGAATATTTTAATGAAAAATAAAATACCAAAATTCTTAAAACCTAACAAATTAAGAAAAGTAAAAAAACATGTGGACAATCCATTAATGGAATTATCAGCAAGAAAAAAGATAAACAAAGCTAAACAAAAAAGAAAAGAGCCAAAGACTTTATCAAGAATTGGTTTTGAATACAAAGACAGAAAGGGTTATTGGAAATGAGTTACGAAAATAAGAAAAAATGTACATTTGCACCAATGAGCAGCAAGGGCAGAGTTAAATACAAGAAAAAAGCAAAAACAAACATAATAGCAAATAAATCACAAATATTAAAAGAATGGAGAGATGGGTGGTTTAAAGGACAGTACGAACTTGACAATTAAAATGATGGATATATATAAACTATCTGGCGGAGAGGCCATGATAATGAAAGGAGATGAATGGATGCCATTAACAGAGGGATATTGCAAAGGATTTGACCTTGATTTAGAGTTTGGTAAAATGGGAGAAGAATTTGTAGAAGAGGTATTTGAAGGTAACAGTAAAGTAGAAGTAAAAACAGAAAGAGACATTTGGAAAACTACTGGTAATATTGCCATTGAAATTAGATGCAGTGGTAAGCCATCTGGCTTATCTACCACAGAATCAACCGCCTGGATACATTTATTAGCTTATAATGGGAAAATAGAGGGCGGATTTATATTTAAGGTAGACCAACTTAAGGCTAAGATAAAAAACCTCCAAAAAGAGGGTAATTTAAAAATGGTTATGGGTGGTGATAATAATGCAAGTCAAATGGTTTTATTGCCAATCAAGGAATTATTTTAAAGATGATTAGCATATAGTCGTCTGTATTTACCTCTACGAGTTATAGATTTAAACTTACGAACTTTATATTGAAATTCTTTTTCTAATTTTAAAGCAAGTTTTTCATTTTCTGGAGATAAAAAGTTTAAAAACTCTCTTCTTTTAGATATTAATCTACCTTTGCTTTGATTAGATATATCAAGAGGATTCATTTTATCAATCATTTTCATAATTGTTTTTTCTGCATACTTTTTGTTTTCAGCCATATTAACAAATCCACTTTGTAGTCTTTCGTTAATTAATGTGTTGTATGCAACATAATATGCTTTTGCTACATCAGAATCAGAATTATTTAATAATAATGCATTTCTTAATTTTCTATATGCGTAATGTCTTTCTTTTAACACACCACCAGAAGTTTTTTCGTATCCACTACCCATGTCTTTTCTCCACTGTCTTTCAAGTGTTGAGATTCTTTTGATATTTACTGCAAATGGATTTGTAGATTTATTCCATATTTTTTCTGCTTGTGCGCCAATAACAATAGTTTGCCTAGCAAAATCTTGTAATGCTAAATCTACTGGTTTTTTATTTTTAGCTATGTTTAACAATTCTTTAACTGCAGATGTTATATTTCTAAATATGACAGGCTCTGATAGTGGATTTACATTACCAGCTCTTCTGTAAGGAGATAAAGTTTCACCAAATACACCAAGCATTTCACCCCTCCATATATAAGATACTGCTCTATCTAATGGAGGATTATCTTCTACTGGTATTTGTTGGCCCATTAACTTATCATACATTCCATACAATGCTGCACCTGTAGCCATATGACCTAATGTTGCTTTTAAAAGTGGTGCTACATTACCATTTTTTAATGGTTTTACATAATTTTTATAAGAATCAATAGTTACAGAATATGCCATTCTTTGAAATAATGTTAATGGTTTCATATATTTATTAGACATCCATAATGGCAAATCAGAAACTCCAGTTGCACCAGCACTTGCTTTATGTGCAGTAAATCCTACGTAATTAATTATACCATCGTACATCTCAGAATTATGTAAATCTTTTGTTTCTTTTATGTGTTTTATTTGCTTATCACTTAATCTAAATATGTCTTTAAACATTCTTTCTATTTCAGCTTTTTTAGATTTAGGAAAAAATCCAGAACCTTCTTTTTTATACGCACTAACAAGTTCTGCAAAATGCAATCTACCTGCTTCAGCAGCCATAATTCTATTTAAATTTTCAGTTTGTTTCATAAGGTTTACATTGTCAAACCACCATTTAATTCTTGAATCTGCACCAAATAACAATTCTTTTTGACCATATCCAGTCTCACCTCTTTCTACTGCTTTTAACCATTCTCCATTTTTAGCATTTTTACCATCTTTAAAAACATCTGCTTTCATTGCTTTAACAAAACCTTTATATGTATTTTTTGCTCCATAAACAGCTACACTTCTTGGCACTTGTATTAAAACATTTTTTAAACCTGCAAGCGGTGATGATAAACCAAGAACAGCAGACCAATTAGTTATCTTACCAATAGCTTCTGATACTGGTTGATTTAAAACGTCAATCATATTTTGGTCAAGACCTAATTGTTTTTTAATTGTTTCAAAAGCATAAATAGCATCAGGAGATTTATTATTACCAAGAGTATTAGATTTTAATTGTTCTACTATTTCTTTTGAAGTACTTCCTCTTAATGCAAATTTACCACCTAATTCAGTAAACTCTGGAAAATGTGTAACAGTAGACACAAATTTAGACATACCATTTACATAAGTTGACATTGTTGCATCTATATTAGATTCATATGATTTTACTAATTTTTTACCGCCATCCTTTGTAGGTATTTCCATGTATTCAGGCAAAGTAACTCCTCTTTTTTTAAGAAATGTTGGTTTTGCTAACATAGGGCCAAACTTAATCATTTGCATAATTTCTGCAGCAACAACATCTTCTGGAGTTTTACCTTCTTTTTTTATTTTCTTTAAATCGTCTAATGATAATCTTTTGACTGCTTTCTCAGCCATTTTTTGTATTACATTACTATTTGCATGTAAATGCTCAACAACTTCTCTGGTAGGTCTTCTTACAAAATATTCTTGTATATATCTTTCATTTAAACCTTCTCTAATTTGTGCAAATTCTACATTAGATGGTGTGTTTTTCTTAATTGCAAGTAATAGATTATTCCAATAAAAATCAGATATAGCTTTCCATTCTTTTGCAGCTTCAAGATATTCGCCTTTAGTAAATTTTTCTCTTATAGATAATGCTTCAACGTATTCTTTTTTAAATCTATCTCTTCGTGATTGACTTAATGATTTATCTGTAGATAATTTTTTTAGTTGTGATATTGCATTCTTAGCTAATTCTGGGTCAATTAAATGCATATATCTATCTTGTACTTTTTTATCTTTTACAATAGATTTAATTAATTCTACACTTCTTTCACCAGGCCCTTTCATAACAAAGCTTCTAGTATAATCATGTAGTTCTAATTTTCTTGCAATTTTAGGACTAAATCTTCTTATAACATCTGCTGACTTAAAAAATGCTCTTTTCCATATAGGTAATGTACCACTTACATTTGTATCAGATATTGCTTTAAATGCATCTGTGACTGTGTTTTGTAATGGCATAATTTTATCACCTAATGCTATATATGATTTATACGTATCAATCATATCTTGTGATGCTTTTTCAAATTTTGTATTAAATCTTTCAAAATACGCATCTCTTTGCGATTCAGATATATTATATTCTGCTTCCATTCTTTTTACTTTAGCATGATTTGCAGCAAATTCAGGAGATTTATCATTAACAATAGAATTAAACATATCTTTATAGTTTTGTTGAATTCTTTCAAGTTCACCTCCAGTAATATCTTTACTTTTTAAATTTCTATTTGACCCTAATACATCAGCTTCTAATGATTTAAGCATACTTTCTTTAGCACCATATGTATCTATAGCTTCTTGCCTAGCATCTTCAGTTTGTTTTTGCAATTGTTTTATTGTTTTTTTACCCTGTTTAGTAGCTTGTGTTTGATATTTAACTTTTAATGAATTACGAGAGTTTAAATAATCTGTTGGTATTTTACCACTAATTACTTTGCCACCAATAATTCTAACAATATCCTGCTTCATACCATTAACATCATTTTGATTTCTCATACCAAAATATTGTCTCATATAACTAACAGCTCTTTTAGTCCAAGATTTCATTCTACCTATCATACCTTTAGGTAATTCTTTTGCAGTATATTTACCTAATGCTTCAACAAAAGCTTCTTCTGCTTGCGCTTCATTCATTCCTTTTTTACGAAACATTCTTATTCCGTCTTTAACAATTTTTTTACTAATAGGGTCACCAAACTCTTTTAATATATCTACAACGTGGTGAGATACCTCATGAGGCAATGTATCTATTCTAGCTTTATTTGATGCTATTTTTATTAAATGGTCATGTACTTTACCTAATATGTATTGTCCATTGTTTTTGCCTAATGTTTTTTCAATTCTTACTGATAATTTTGGAAATTTTTGTTTTACCCATTTAACTTGGTCTGCTAATGTTCTTGCATTTACAATGCTTTCACCTGCTTTAATTTTAGAATCTAATTGAAATTTAGAATTTTTATTTTCAATTAATCTAAATACTTCTTTTGGTATACTAGCTTCATTTAAACGTGGCCCAGTTTTTAATAAATAATCAACCATAGTTTCTAATGTTGCATTATCAATAGTTACTGTTTCTTTAACTGTTTTTTTACCTTTTTTGTATTCTATTTCAATTTTATTGTCTTCTTTTGTCTTTAGAAATTTGTCTAAGTTTTTAAAACCTTTTCTAAGTTCAAAAATAGTATAACCTTCATTTACTTTTCCGTAATTCTTTTTTCCTTTTTTAATATCATTTACATAATCTTTTAAGATTCTTTCAACATTTTTTGGTAGTTCTTGTTTACTTATAGATTTTTGATAAGTAGAGCTAACTTTTTTTCCGATTTCTGGTTTATGTCCAGTTATTTTTTGGTATACAATTTGAGCTTCTACTGAATCTGTTCCATATCTTTGTACTGCCCATTGATTTATTGATTTTCTAAAAAGTCTAGCCTCGCCTGCTGCTCCTTTTTTAATTCCAAATATTTTTTTAATTATTCCATTCAATTGATAATGTTGAATAGCAACATACTCACCACCATCTCTTACTTTAAATAAAAATTCATCATGTCCAGACCTTGTTAATTTTTTAACTGTTTTTACAGCAAGGCTTTTTATAGATTTAATTAAGCCTTTTGATGTGTATTTCTCTATAAATCCAGTTTTTGTTGACAATTCTAATTTACCACTACTATCATATTTGCTAGCCTCGCCTGGTATTTGAGCACCTTCAACTTTGGTTTTTGCTCTTATATTACCAACAAAAGCATAAACTTTATTTCCTAAATCAGGTTGAAATAATAACTTAAATTTTTCATCAAACAATTTATTAGCTTGTTTTCTGTTTAAAGAAGCTATATCAGCTAAACCTCTAATTACAGCAGATGCACCTGGCTTTTTAACTTCTGGATGTTTTTTAAGAAAATCAGCAAAATCATTATCTGTCATTTCAAAAAATGTTTTATTTTTATTTGCTAAATATTTTGCAAGTTTATCTGCATTTCCTAAATATTGTGAATCTGTTGCCTTTGCTTTTCTTTTTGGATTTGAAAAAAATGTTCTAGCAAGGTAAGCTAATACATCTTTACTTTTTCTATATGCATCAATTTGTCCTTGCGTTGTTTCTCCATCTGGATTTGTATACTCTGTATCCTGTATTTGTTTGTCTTTTTTATTAAGCCTCTTTTCTCCTAATTGTTCAGATACAGGCATATCTTCAATTTTTTTAGCTTTTTCAGATATAGGTTCTTGATTCTTTACTTCTGATTCAAACATTTTACGAGAAGTTTCAATGTCTGTATCTGCTACCTTTGTTTCCTTAGGTTTTTTACCATATACATCTTCATATGATTTTCTATTAATCTCAGCTTGTTCTGCTAATTTATTAAATTCTTTTACATTTGTAATATTACCTTCAGCATCAACAACATTTTCTAATCCTTCTCTTAACTCTTTAACAGCTTCAGGATTTTCTTTTAATGCTTTTTTTATTGATTTTGTATATCCAACACGAATTGTTTTTTGTGTAGCTATGTTAGGGTCAATTCCAGATTCTATGTTTCTTAAAGGCCCTTCTATTTCTGTTTCCCATTGTTTTTCTAATTTTTCTAAACGCTTTATTTCAACTTCTCTTTCTTTTAATGCTAACTTTCTTTGTTCTTTAGATAAATTCTTAGGAATGCCTAAGTTTTTGTTTTTTATCATTGCTCCACGAACAGCGTGTATTTGCCTCATAACATCTAATACTTGGTCAGCATCTACATTTTTTATTTTACCACTTGCAACTCCCTCAACAATATCAGTAGCTTTTTTATAATCAGCTTCCCATGATTCATATTCTTTTATAGTTAATTCAGCGTTTCTTATTTGTCTATCTGTGAAATTCTTTAATTGTTTATCTAATAACTCTGCAGCTTTTTTTTCTGTAGGTGTATTTCTAGGTATATTTTGATTTATATTTTCTTTAACTGCTTTTGTAGATTCAATTAAATCTTGTGCTGCAAGATATTCTTTTAAACCTTCTTTTTCTGCCCATTTACCTATTTCATCTTTACCCTTATTCCAAAGTTTACCTTTAGCCTTTAATACACCCATCATACCAGCATTGGTAGCCCATGAACGCATTAACTCTTTCATTCCATAATTTTCATCATCTATTACATTTTTAAGTTCTGGAAATGTAAATGCAGTAGTTTCTGCTACAATTTGTCCTACTGTACCTGTAGCTAATTTTGCAGCTTTTTGTTTATAATTAAGAAAATCTTCATCAGCATATTTTTTTAATAGTTTTCCATGTTTGATATTTAAACCTGCACCTAGTGCTCCAGATGCTGCGCCCATTATGCCTCCATGCGCTATACCTTTACCGATACCTTTCCATATATCTTCACCATCTACAGCAGCTTGAAATCCACCTCTTACACCTTCAAATACAGCGAGTGTAGAACCTTGCATTGTTGCTCCAGCCATTATTGATTGAGATGGTTTTGTGTATAAAGGTGAAAGCCCATAGTCTTTAATTAAACCTTCAACATGTTTTTCTGCAAGTTCTCTTCTTACTTGCAATGGGGTTTTTTTAATTCCAAGTTTTGTTAATTCTTTTTTTGTTGTTTCTTCTAAAGCTTCTTTACCAAATTGTTTTTTAAATGCAGCTTTGCCAGTAAGTGATTTAACCATACCTTCTTTTAATCCTGCGCTGCCTAATGTAGTTAATCCTTTACCTGCAGCACCACCAACAAACATTGATGCCATATCAAGAGGCATAGCAAAAGATAATACAGCACTAAATATATCTTCAACTATTCCAGGGTTATAATCATTTAAATCAAATCTAGCTTCACCATTATGTAGTTGATAGGCAAGTCCTGTAATAGAATTGTTATATGCAGATTTTGCAAAATTAGCTGATGTTTCATTAATACCATAATCAGTCCAATCAAATAAACTGTTCATAAAACTAGGGTCTTGTTGATTTGTTTTTGTGCCTGTATTAGACACAGATTTCATTTTAGGAATATTAGGGTCTTGTTCTTTTAAAATATTATATAAACTAGAATAGCTATATTGTCTATACCGAGGATTTTCTTCTCTTTTTTTGTCTAAATATTCGTATACGGTCATTATTTGTATTTACTAGCATTTTTATTAATAACTCTAAGTCTAAAAGATACGTCTTTTAATTTATTTCTCATATTACCTACTTCTTTTAATCTTTTTATTAATTCTTTGTCCTTTACGGTAATTTTACCTTCTTTTAAATCTTTTTTTAAACTATCCATAGAATCATAGTTGTAATCTTTTATTAATTTATCTTCTAATTCTTTTAATTGTTTTTCAAAAGTTTCTTTATTATTAATAATTTTATCTATAGCAACTTTGTTTTTTTGATATAAAGGTGTATTTTTAATAGGATATTTATCTTTTTTAACAACGCTATCATCAGTGCCGCCATCATCTGTACTATCACCGTCAACGTTACTATCAGCGCCACCATCATCTTCATATATTTCAAATATACCTTTACTTTTTAAATTTTCACTTTTATTATTATCTTGTAAAAAACTTACACCTTCTCTTTTAATGTATGATTTATCTATATTTAATAAATTTTGTTTTGAATCATCTCTTATAGATTCTAATTCTAAAAGTTGTGCGTCTCTTTCTTTTTTACCAGTAATTGAATTGTAATAAACTTCTTCATCATTAGAATTTATATACCAAACTTCATTTGCCATTTTAGCAGCTTCTTCAGGGTTACTATCTAATAATACTTCATATGTATCAGCTTTGTCAATTAATTTTTGATATTCATCAACAATTTGATACTGTTCAGTCATATTTTTAAATTGTGAGTTAGACACATTCCTATTTCTATTTTCTTCTTTTGCTCTATAATCTCTTATTGGCTCATAAGAACCAAGTTCAATTCCTAACATCATTGCTTTTGATTCTTCTTCATCAAATACAAAATCATCTTTAGCTTGCACAATACCAAAAGCAAACATTTCTTTTAAATTTTCTATATATGCAGCATCTCCTCTAAATCCAGCTTTACCTAGTCTTTCAGAATGTTTTGTTTGAAATTCTCCTCTAAAATCAGAATAATCATTTACTAGTTGTTGAACATCTCCCATGGCTGCTTGTCTTAATTGTTCTCTTTTTTCTTCGCTAGATATGTTTTGGTCAGCATCTGAAAATAAATCTGCATATTGTTTTTCTATATTATCTACAGACATGCCCTGTATAATAGAATAATTAGTAAGAGATTCTTCTACTTTTCTGCCTATATTTTTATGATATTTCATTCCTTCTGTATATTCTTGATTAACAATAGCTTGATTTTTAAATTTTTGACTTAATAAATTAAACCTATCTATTGTGTCACTATCCATATCATCTCTATTGTTTGCAAAATAAGAATCAAACTCTTGTTGCCTTCTGGATATTTCACCATTATCATATACATTGTTTAACCCTTTACTAAAATCTTCTTCTATACTTAAATGCCTTCTAGTTTTTCTATCTTGCATTTGACTCATTTGATTCATCATTTGAAACAATTGATTCAAATTAGCCATAGGGTCTTTTTTCTCAAATCCTTTTATTGCCATAGATTAATATCCTTTAATACGTTGCGCTGTGCTGTGCCATTGATTAATTAAATCAGAAATCATTCCAATACCTTGTGATTGTTGACCTCTAACATTAGTTAATATATCAGTCATTGATTTACCGTAAACATCTCTTGCACCTTCTTGTTGTTTTCCAAATGCAGAAGTTCCTGCAAAACCACCTGCTGCTTGTTGAGCTGCTTGTCCACCAAGACTTTTATATAAACCAGGAAGCATTGATTGTCCTTGTGCTTGTATTTGTGGTGCATAAGTAGAAAAACTTGCTCCTTGTAGCATTTCTGGAGATATTCCTTGAAACATAACCGCAGGTATATCTTGGTCAGTTAATCCGTATTCTTGTTGAAATTGAGATGCAATTTGTTCTGGTGTTAAATCTGATAATTGTCCAAAACCCATTTGTCCAAAACCCATAGCTTGCAATGAATCTAATATACTTTGTTGAAACATTTTATTCTCCTAAAATTTGTTGTATTAATAATGGTAGCATCATTGCACTTTGAATACCTTCTAATCCGCCTTTCATATTATCTCCGCTAGAAAGTCCTTTAAAAGATTCAAGTAATGTTTTCATTGGAGTTGCTTGTCCTTGTATAGTTATTTCTCCCATACGCATTGATGGGTCAAATAACATTGTATCTGCTCCCATTGTTGCTCCACCCATTGATGATGGTGCAGCTACTTCTGGTTTTTTAAACATTTTTTTAAACAACCCACCATCTTCTTTACTACCACCAAGCGCTTTGCTCATTGCAAATCCTGCTAAACCACTTCCAAATGCAGCTCTTAGTACATCACCACTTGAAACTTGCGCATCTTCTGCCATTCTAGTAAAATCTTTCATTCCACGTCTTAAAAAATTACTTCCATATTTTTGTTGCATTCCTTTATCAAGAAGCATTTTAGCTCCTGTTTTTTGGTCTTGTAAACTTATAGCAGATGATAATCCTTTTGTTAATCCAGCACCTAATGGCCCAAGTCCTAAACCAACAAGATTTAATACATTACCTAATAATTTATTTTTCTTGCTTCTTTTTCTAGCTTTTGCTTGCAAAGCCTCAAGCTCATCTTCAAATGTTTCTTGCATTTCACTCATTTGTTTTGATGTGGCTCTTTGAGATTGTTGTCTTTGTAAATCACTTTTTTGCATTAAATCTGCAAGACTTGCTCTTACTCCTGCTATTTGATATGGTGAGGCCATAGTTAGTCCTTTTCTCTTAAAATTTTACTGTTAAATATATTACATTTTTCCTTCATATACAAATTGTCCATTTTACCTTTTTTTTGTTTATAAATTTTACAATCCTGACGAACTATCAAAAATAAATTCTACTGTGAAATTTGTATCATTAGCATCATTAGTAGGGTCAAATGAAATTGCCAATATTTCCCCTGCACTAAAACTTGCACTTGCACCAAAAGCAAACTTATATGGTGTGTCATCTGTTGTCATATCAACAGTCACAGTATTACTTGCTGTTTGACTTGGAAGCTCTGTACCTGTTGATGACTTATGTAATCCAACTATTGTTAAACCACAGGCTTCTTCACTTCTTATGACAACTTGATTTAAATATCCATCATAAGGTGGAACAAAAGCAAGAAGTTCATTCATAGATGTTTGTGTAATAGGTCTTTCTAATTCTCTTATAGATAATGGTATAAATACTGATGTTCCTGCTCCATAATTATAATTAAATCCACTATTTATTAAATATCTAAATGTTGTGCTTGAACCTCCACCTCCTGCTAAGCTACTACCATTAGTTATCTGTACATCATTACCTGCATCATTAGTAAAATATAAATTGTTAGGTGTGTCATTTTTAACCCATAATTGTCCATAAGCTGCTGTATCAGAATCTGCACTTGCTTGTTCTTTAATTCTTGGTGGTGTATCAAGTTTTAATTGCCCATCTACGTTAAAATGTAAATGTGCATCTGACCCTGCTGCATCATAAGTTGAAATAGTTGTTTTTCCATCATGTTCTGTTTGTATTTGAAAATAATCTACTATAGTACCTACAGGTGCTTCATATAACCTAAATTGACTATAACTATCTTCTGAAGAATCAAAACTTGCTGTTAATTTTTGAAATTCCTCATTAATTATCTGTAATCCTTCAACCCCATCGTTTATTTTTAATTCAATTTTAGTATCAGGATATATATCGCATATCAAACCCCTTAAATCTAAATCGCCATCAGGGTCTATTGTCATATGTCCAACTGCCCCAATTGCATCTACAGTTTTAATTGTAGTTGCACCATTACTTGTTACGTCTATTTCAAAATAATCACTAGGATTTAAAGGCATTTTCATTTTTAAGTTTAGGTCCTGCTGTAAATCCCATAATACTAAATTATCTCCATTGTATGCAAAATTAATATTTAATCCACCTGCATCTAGTGTAATATCTCCACTTGAATCTATTAAAAAATCTCCTACAACTAATTTATCTAAGCTTGTAATAGTTAAATCACCACTTGAGTAGGTAACATCTGACAAATCATTTAAAGCTGAAGCACCACCACCTGCTGCAGTTGTTCCTGATGTTAATTGTATATCATTACCTGCATCTGTAGTAAAATATAATTCATTTGGTGTTGCAGTCTTAACCCATAATTGTCCATATGCTACTGTATCAGATATTGCATTAGATGCCTCTTTAATCTTTAAAGAAGAGCTAAATTTAGCTTCATCTTTTGTAATTGTAGTAGTACCCCTACCTATAGCTAAATTGTCTAAAACTTGCAATTTATTTGTTGTTAAATCTTTTGTTGATGTGTTTTCTATTTTGCGCAATTCTTCCATTTTAGAAGACACATGCCACCTACCATTTACTTTAGAACAAAGATATACTCCTCTGCCTTGTATTTGAGATAATATAATATCACCATCATTGCCTACTGTGTTAGATGGCAAAGTTTTATATATTTTAACTCTTGAACCTTTTATGTTTAAAAGATTAGACATACTATCTTATTGATTTATCTCTATATATTAATTCAATACTATGAATTTTAAATGTAGTATTATGAAGAAGATTTAAACTAGTAAATGTAAAATAAACTGTATAAAAATTCTTTGCTTCTTTTACTGTTGGATATAATATTGCTTGTTCTTTTTTTTCTTGTGAATTTGATTCTGCAAAACCTGCATTTGAAGAGTAATTAACATTTCTTGTATTATTAAAGTCATCACTTCTTTCTATGAAAGACTGAGTACCTAATAAATCAGAAGTTGTTTTATATTCATCACATCCAAAAGCTGCGTCTATTGTTACATTATTAGCATTTGCATCTGAATTTTCATAATTAACAATAACTTTATATAATCTTTTTTTAATATTTGGATTACCTAAATCAAATTCTTTTGTTTGAAATTGAAATAGTTTATAGCTAGTATTAGTTATTCCATTTTGAGTTAAAAATCCTGTTGATTTATCTGTAGCTTCTGAATGATACCATTTATTTATTGCTCCCCATGATTGTGATTCAATATTCTTTTTTCCATATGCTATGCAATCACCATCAGCTGTAGTTACAAAGTTACTTAATTGTGGAGGATAAGTGTTAATACTATTAAATTGAAATGATTTGTATGTTAAATACCAAGTTTTTGTTTTAAAACTATAAACAAAACCATCTGAACTAAATGAAAAACTTAAACCTGCAGCAACACCATCATTATGTCCTCTTTTAATAACTATTTCTTCTGTTTTTGCATTGTATCCTACAGAAACTGCAAAATCAATATTATTTTCAATATCATCTTTTACATTCCAATAATATATAGAATCAGACATTTTTTCATCATTTGTTAATTTATTTTGTAGTAAATCTATTAATTGATTTCCATCATATAAATAACATCCTTTTGAATTTGCCCATACAATACCATAAGGTGTTTTAGCTACTTGCATTGGATGAGAGACTCCAATATTATCATATGTTTTTTCTAAAAACTCAAAGTCTCCTGATGTATTAATAATAAATAATTTTCTCTTTTTAAATTGTAATAGTTTACTTTCAAAATATTCAAGCGCTACTATTTCATCTCCATCATTAATTGCAACATCAATAAAACTATCTTTTGGCAGTATATTGTATTTACCTATTGGAGATTTTAACATTCTGTCAGGAAATAATTTATTATCTTGTCTTATATTACCAACATATAACCTATTATTTGCAACAACAGCTGTTTTATAATCACATAATAATTCATTTTTAGTTAAATCTTGTGATACTAAAGTTTGAGATTCATAGCTATCAACTTCATTATAGTTTAATATTTTTTCTTTAGGTATAAAATAATGATAGTATTTATTAGTTGAATCATAATTACCTGTAGATTTAAAATTTGAAGTAGTTGAATAAATTGTATTTGTTTTTAAATTTACATAAAATTGCAAATAATATATATCTGAGTTTGTATCTTTCATATAATATTTTAATTCTTTTCTATATTCATCATTAAATGCATCTTCTCCAATATATACATCAACATCTGGACATTGACCTGCTGATATTGAAGATACTGATGTTTCAGATGTGCTAGATGCAGTAGTACCTATTAAAGTTTGACTTGATTCTATATTTGATTCTTCATCAAAAATATTAACAGATGAAACACCTATTTGAAATATTCTTTCACCCCATCCAAATGCAGTTGTTCCACTTGGAGTATCAAAACTAAAATTTGTTTTTGTTTTATTAATATCGTTAATAGAAAAACCATTTAATAATGCAGTCCAATTTGTAGTTCTAAAATGTGTTTTAATATGTGAGAATTTTACTTTTTCCCATCTTGGATAAAAATTACTTCCACTAGTAACATGAGAAAAACCAGTTAAAGAATCAATCATAGTGTATCCACTTTCATTTTCAGGATAATCAATATAAAATTTTAAAATAATATCATCAGCTAATTCAATATCTCCATCATCAAATGATATTTGACCATAAAATGTTTTAAAAGATTTTCTTTTATCTCCATCATTCATTTCATCAGTCCATTCATATAAATCTGAATTTTGCCAAGTTTTATTAGCATCTACTTCAGATTGAATATCATATACTTTACCACCTATTTCATCAACAAATATAGTAGCTTGTTTAACATTTTCCATTTCAACAAAATCTGTATCTCCTAATGATAAATCTCTTTGATTATCATTTGTTACTTCAATTCCACTTCCAAATACATCTGTAGCATTAGTTGTTCTTTTACCTGCTGTTATAATAAATTTTGGAGGATAAACTGTATTAGGTATTCTTCTATTAGCGTCTGTTCCTCTATAACCTTGAAACTCATAAGTAAATTGAAATGTTATTCTTGAAACACTTCCTGTTGTTAATGTGCTAATTTTACTATTCATATCATCATTAGATATTCCTACATCTCCAGTATTTCCATGCGTACCACACCAAGTAAAATACATTGGATTTGTTACTGTATCCTCTGCATCACTTTGTAGAATTCTTGATTCATCAACAGAACCAGTACTTGGGTCATCTAATGGAGGGTTAATATTCCAAGTTGATTGCACTCTTGTAAGTTCTGCTCCACTTTCATCTTGTAATGGATAACTTGTTGGATTTGTTATTTCACTTGAACCTGCATGATAATATCTTATTACTCTTCCAAGACCATCCAAATCATCCAATGGCCAATTAGTAGTAGTCTTAGTATCCCCAACTAAGTAATATTGATGATTTTGTTCATATGTATAAGTATTAATATACTCTAAAGCATTAAATGTTTTATCAACTTCACCAGTATTCCCAGATGCACTAACCAATAGCATAGGTGGTGAAGATATTGGATTTGACCTGCATTCATATTTATTATTATTATTATAAAATATTTTACTTGTATTACCTGATTCAAAATTTGCATCTGATATTTTTAATATACCATTAATATAATTATATACAGGTTTCATATTTGGATTTAACCAAGTTAATCCTGTATTTTCTATCCATTTATCATCATTAGTAGAATATATATTTATTTTTGATTCTGTAGCTGTATTATCATTTAAAAATATTAAATCTCCTTCAATATCAGATATGTTTGGTTCAATCTTTATATTATCAAAATATACTATTTGATGAGTTTCTGAACCTGTCGCTCCAGCTTGATAATAATAAGAACCTGCATTTAAATTAATAACCCAATCAGATGCATTATTATATTCTGGTGGAATTGTAAACTGAAACTCATATCTATTCCAAGACAATATATCTTCTGAATATGGATTACCAGGTAAATCTTCTGTTAAATCATTAGATATAGACATTGAACTTAAATCAGGTAAAGATTTTTTAACAGATACTGAATCTAATCTATAATCTACTTGTTTTTGCATTGGTGCAAATGCAATTCTAATAACTCTTGGAGTTCCACTATTATTAGGTACAAAAAATTTATATGGAATTTTTTTTGTTGCACTATTTTTTTCTCCTCCATAATTATATGTTGTAATTCCACTTGTACCGTTATTGTTAATTCCAGCATTCCAAGGCACTATATAGTTAGCAACATATAAAGTTGTATTGTTTGGAATGTCAGCTGCTGTTCCTGCTGCAAATCTAATTTCAGTTGTACTATTTACTGCGGTACATACTCCTAAAAATGTTCCATTTGATGTATATATTTCTCTATTTTTAACAAGTGCATCAGTTGCAGCAGTTCCATCAACAGTTAATACTCTATCTCCATCATCAGCAGATAACGTGCTTTCATCACTTATAATCCCTGTACTTGATAAATCAAATGTATCAACAATTGAAAAAGCTATAGCAGTTGCAGATGTACTAGAATATACAAATGATAAATCATACCATTGATTATCTTCTAAAGTTAAATCTTGATATAAATAACAATTAGGTGTTATTCCAGCAGAACTAAAATTTATAAAACTATAACTACTTCCACCATTTAAATTTAATGTTCTTCCAGATGTTCCAGTTGAATCAGCGCCAAATGAATTAGCACCACTTATAAAAGTATACGTAATTGTATTATTTGTATTATGAGCAAATCCATCATAAGCCATCCAATCTGTAGGAGGGTCATAATCAGTTGCACCTCCATGTCCTCCATCACCTCCATGAATAGTTCCTCCTTCATAATCACCATTTTTTACATATTCAGTTGTTAAATTATCAGCATAATCATATGTTGTCTCTAAGCCTGATTGAAAAGAAGTTCCATTTCTACTTTGAAATAAATATAAACCTGTGTTTGTTCCATCTGTAACACTATCAGAATATATTTGTACAAAAGGAACTCTTTCTCTTCTTTGTGACGAACTGTTTCCATCTGCTCCATATCCATAATATTTATATTTTGCCCTACAATAAAAAGACATTGTGTAAGTTCTTCCAGATTTTAATGTATTATTACCTATGGATGTGTTTTCTGGCCCTAAAGCATCTCCTGCTGCCCAAGAAACAGATGATTTTGGATTATAAGTTACAAAACCTAAATCATCTGATGTTCCATCTGATAAAGTATCAGATTTTGTTCTTAAAAAATAAGAGTTATCATAACCTATATCAGGTGAGTCAATATCATCATAAGGAAAATCTGTTCCACCTTTATCAATATAATCTAAATTTAAATTAGTTCCATCATCATTTCCAAATTTAACATTATCTCCAGCCCAATTATATATTTTGTATTTTGAAGAACTATCAGGAACAGTTAAATCTCCAGCACTAGAAAAAGCATCAGTAATAGTTGCCTGTTTACTACTTCCAACATAATTAGTAATTCTTCTAGATTGACCTATACCATTACCTTCAACAATAACAACAGTCATATTATTATAAAAATCATTAGTTGCGTGATTTGTTGTTGATTGAAATGATGGAGTTGCAGCTAAAGTTAAAGTAGTACTTGAATATGATTGAACAGTTCCTTCTTCAAAACCACTTTCAAATTCACCTCTTATAACTGTTGGACTTACATCAACAGATGTTGCAAATAAACCATAACCAACTTGAAAGTTAGTATTGGAGTGAGGCAAGTTATATAGATATAATCCTAACTCACCTCCAACACCAACAGTATTATTTTCATTTACTCTAGCATTAAGAGCAAGTGAAAGTTCATTATCTTGAATTTTTCTTTTATCTGTAGTTTGATTCAGACCTCCAGAAAAATTATTAATAAGGAAAGTTTTTTTAGACACTACTTGCCTTTTATTTTGTCAACGATAGGTTTTAACACCATATCCCAAACTAAATCATCTTTTTTAGATGGACTTAATTTGATTACTTTTTCTACTACATATAGGGCTAATAAAAAATATTCCCAATTTGCTGTAATAAGTGACATCATTATTTATCTCCTTTTTTTATTTTTCTTTTAGCTTGACAACCACATTCAACACAAACAAAATCAGCTTGTGGATGTGCAAGTTCTTCTAACTTACAAATTCTTTTTTCATGGTTACTAGCAATTCTTTTATCTGAAGCTTTTTCTATAGCTTTCATAACCTGACCAATAACTAATTTAATTAATAATTTTTGTCCTATCATTTAAAAATACCACTCTTCTTCATCATCATCAAAATATAAATCAAATATTTCATAATTAAATATCCAAAGTAAACCTCCAAAAAATACAAATAAAAAGCCTAATATAAAATACCCTAATCCTACCATTATTTTTTTTTAATCTTTCCATAAATAGTCATTATGCCAATTATTATAGCAATTGATAAAGATGTAAATGTTAGTAATGGATTAAAGTAATTAGTGTAGCTTATTATTGTAGATAAACAAGTCCAGCTAACACCTATTTCTGGGTTATTTGCTAAAACTTTTAACGTGTCCTTCATTACTTCTCCTTGCAATTATCCCATTTTTTCAAGTCAAGCATTGGCAATGGCTTTTCTATCGTATGGTCTTTTAATTTAATATTTTGTATTGACAACTTATTTCCACCTTTTATATAAGGCTTTCCACTTGCGTCACATCCTACATCATAAACAAATACCGTGGTTTTCCACAATGATATTCTTGTTATACGTGCAGGTCGTCCATTTAAAATTATTGTATCGTCTACATTTAAATCGTTTCCAGCCATAGTCTTTAGACCTTCTATTGCAGATTCTATGGTACTCTTTCCCAATAGAAAGATAAACGCTCCGATTATCATCCATCCATATTCTCCTATCAGATGTTCTATTGCTTCTTTTTCCATAAATCTCCATACATTAACCCTCTATGAGATTTCCCCATAAAGTTGTTTTTCCTTTTATAATCTCTACAACTTCTACTTTATAATTTCCATTTTTAAAAAAATCTATTATTGCAAATGCATGATTCCAATTTGTTAGATTACCTTTTAGCCAATCTTCATCTATATCAACATTTTTTAAACAACCTAAACTCCAAGCACTAATTGTGCCTCCTAATGAACTATGCGTATGCCTTTGTAAATCATGTGTATGTCCATACATAACTGATTCTCCGTACATCATTAAATGTGCTTTTGCATGATGCATACCTGTTCTATGTCCATGTGTAAAATTTAATTTACCAACTTTTAATAACTTTTTTCTAAAATAAGGATGATATTCATATCCTCTTTTTTTTAGTTTTAAAGCATTATATGTTTTATATTGGTCTAAATATGGATATTTTACAACAAAATTATCAAGCCAAACTTCATGATTACCTTGAACAAAATGTCTTTTTTTACATTTAACTTTATCTAAAGATTTGTCAATTATATCCATTCCTTTATTAACTGCTTTTACATCTTTATCTAATAATGGTATTAAATCTTCCATTGGTTTAGCATTTCTGCCTTTCCAATAATGATTACTAAAATATTCCCATTCACCTGTATCTCCTAAATCAATATACATTGTAGGTTTTACAATTTCAATAGCTTTACATACTACATTAATTGCTTTTTTATCATGTATAGGAAAATGTTTATCAGGAGTTACTATTGCTCTATCAACAATGTTGTTTTGCAATTTCGCCATAATTACCTCGTTTTATTTCAAAAAACTACTTTTTCTTAGCTAGGTTTGCATCTGCTTTTTCGTCATTCAAACCATCATACACCATGCTAAGTGCTTCTTCAAATGCTTTTAATTTACCAAGAGTTGTAAAATACACTTGAAAAGCTTGCCTTTCTTGTTGTTTAAGTTCTTCAATCTTTTCTTCTAAAGATTTAGTATCGCTCATATTATCCCCTTTTTTATTATAGTCTAGGTACAGACAACACTCTTACTGCTGACCTTCTACTTCTAAATTTTTTAATTTTTGCTTCATACATTTTTCTAAAGTAATCTGCAAATTGAAAATCTTCGTCATTTTCATACAATCTTGCTTTAACATAACAAACAACAGCATTATGTAATGCGCTATCTAATCCTAAATCACTTTGTAAATTATTACCTGTTGCTGTAGCTTCTTCGTATTTAGAGTGGTATGTTATTCTTAATCCATTATCAACAAACAATGATGAAAAAGTTCCTGTTTCATTTGTGTTTGAACTACTAGATAAACGTGTCATTGTAAAAGTATTTACATTTGATACAGTAACAGCTTGGCTAGCTAAATTATCATCATTAAAACTTGTTGTACCAGATATACTTACTCTATCTCCTGTAGCAAGACCGTGGTCTGCGCTACATGTAAATGTTATTGTAGTACCTGAACAATCTGCATCACTTATTGTACCACTTAAATTACCAGCTCCTTGAAATGTATCGTATTTATCCGATGTACTATTATCTGTTGATGTAGTATCTTGACATAATATTGCAATTCTATTATCATCATTATAGTAAACAAAATAATCATTAGGGTATGTTCTTTTATTTGTTGCCATAATACATCCTTACGTTAATGAATCATCTGCGCCACTAGAATCTGTAAATGTTTCAGCAGCTGAATTAGAATCTGTATCAGCTTTTAATATTTTATGTGGGTCAGCTAATTTAGGTACCATTACATATCTACCATTTGAATCTAATACTTCAACTCTAAGTATATCAATCATATCATCAGACAATGTATACCATCTTTGTTTTGTTTTTAAATCAGTCGTTACTTCTTTTGTATAATGTTGCTTTTTTTCTGATATATCAAGCAATGCATCATTAATTAATCTTAGCATATAAGAATCAGAACCTGCACCTACAGATTCATTTACATCATCAATAATATCTTGAACTGTTAAACTTTTTGCCATAATTATTTATTCCTATCTTTAATATCTTGCTCTATTGTTGTTTGACTAAACTCTACTTTTGTTTGACCGCTCCAAGTATTTCTCATATTAATATAATCTGATATATTTCCAGATGTACCAAATACATTACCACATACACATTCCTTTATAGTATCTTTAGGTACTTCGGTTCTTCTTGAGCATTTATGACAATAATATATTCTCATTTTCCTACTTTTTTCATAGCTTTTTTATGTGCAGCTCCAAAAGTTTTTCCAGCCATCATATCTTTTTTCATAGAACTCATATGTTTACTTGTATGATGTTTAGAATGTTTTTTTAAAGTTTTTTCTTGTTTTTTAGTAAGTCCACCTTCTTTTGTTTTTCCGCCATCTTTCATATACCCCATTTTATTTCTAACATCTTGAGGTAGTTTAGATAACCCAGGATTTTTATTTGAATCTACAGGTTTTAATGCTTTGCCACCATCTTCATATTTTTTCATTTTACCACCATACATCATCATAGGTCTTCCCATTTCCATCACAGGTTTTTCCATTCCTATCATACTGTATCCAGTTTTACCACCACCTGCATATTCTTTAACACTTCTTTTTGAACCATCTTTTTCAGGTAAATTATTTTTTTTTGATTTTAACATTATTTTTTGCTCCTATTTCTTGCATCAGTTGTTGGATAATTGTAATTATTTTCATTCGGTAATTTACCATTTTCATTTATATATTCCAAAACTGGTTCTGTTTTTTTGTTTACTGATTTCTTTTTTATTATATATTCTCCACCTTCAACTTCAATTGGTATTCCACCTTTTTTATGTGATGGGCCTTTTAACTTGCCACCTATCTCATAAACACCTTTACTTTTCATTGATTTTTTTAGAGAATCAGAATATTTTGCTTTTACATTTCCTGATTTAGTGGCTTGTCTTTTCTTTTTATTTTCAGAAGCTTTTTGTCCTGGTGACATTGCATCTCTTACTTTTTTAGGTAAATACCTATCACCTTTTTTTCCTGATACATTATCCCAATCTTCTTCTGTCCATTGGTCTAAAGAACGTTGAGATTCTGCTTTGCCACCACTTTTATATTTAGGCATAACTTTTCCACCTTCTTCTTTATAACCACCACCAGCAGATTTGTAAGCTTTTGCAAGCATTTGTGCTTTACGCGCACTCCAAACTCCAGGAGGCCCACCTTTTGAACCAGCTTTAATTCTCTGAAATATACGTTTACGCATTCCTGGTTTTGTGTAATTACCTGCTTTATTTACCGTACTTTTTTTGCTCATTACTCCTCCTCAGTCCAATCACTTTTAGCAAGTTCTGTTAATATTTCACTATGATTGTAAGTAGTTAGTCCATCAAAACAACTTGGAGTATCACCATTAAACTTTAATATAGCTTTACTACCATCTAATGTTTTTCTTAGTGTATCCCTACTTGATTGCATTGCATTTACTATCATTTCATCTGTTATATCAGATACATTTATTATAACCCATCTTCTATTAGAATAATCCATTATGGTGTATCTCCTTCTATATCTTCAGCACCCATATTTGTCATAATAGCTGCATTTCCATTTACTAATTGAACTTTAACATTGTCTATTGAACCTGTAAAATTTATAGGGCCAAAAGACATAGAATATATTCTTAAAACACTACCTGTTGCTTTTACATATGCTTCATAATAACCTGTTGATGCTCCTGGTGCAAAAAAAGCAGCTTGAAATGCCTGACTGCCTGATATATCTAAAAATATTAAACCATTTGAGAGTGAAGTTAAATCCATACTAACTTTATATATTTTTCCTGTAACAGCACTAATATCTTGAGATAGTTCATTAGCACCTATTGAACTTGCAGCTGCACCACCAGGACCAATAGACCAACCTGTTCCTTTTGTCCAATCAGAATCAGAATCAAATGTTCCATTGGTAACCATATTATTTCCTAATGTAGCATTTGTTTCATCACATATGAGAAATGATGATGTAAATGAATTTTTATCTAAAGAACCATCACCCATTCTATACCAAGCCTGTAAATTGCCTGATGCTACACCTTCTTTATGATTGTAAGGTTCTCTACCATTGTATATGGTTTTAACTTGATTAGCAGTTAATGCTGAGTTGTATATAGCCACTTCTGATATACTGCAATCTGAATAAGTTGAGCTAAATCTACCTATATAAAAATCACCTGTATTATCTAAATCAGTAGTATCTGCACTATCTGTATCATCTAAAATTCCATTTATATATCCAACTATATTGCCATCTCTATCAGCAGATATAGCAAAATGCACCCATTGATTTTGCAAATTGTCAAGGTTTACACTTGTTCCACCTAAGTATTCAAGCTTTGCACTTCCACTAATTTTTGAATAAAATTGTAATCTTGGAGGATTTGATTGGTCAGTTCTTAGATAATATCTATTGTCATTATCTTTTCTTTTACTAACTATATAAACATTATCAAAATCAGCAGCTTTGACCCAAGCAGTAATAGTAAAATCACCTGTGCCTAAATCATTAGTATTTCCACAATCTAAATAATCATTAGAACCATCAAATGCTAAAGACTTTTCATCTCTAAATACATCACCACCTTTTGTTGATATGCTCTTAGAAAACATTAATCTTTTACCACACCAAAATGAAATATAATATCTTCACCTGAACCAATAACAATATTACCACCACTTACATTAACTACACCAAATTTTAAATTTTTAGAAGTAGATGTAGCTTTCATAACAAGTCCAATATTACCTTTAGTACATACTCTTGCACCACCAACATCTGTCCAGTTAGAAAGCTCAACAAGAGCTACACTATTGTCTGCTACTGCATCTGCTGCACTTATTGCACTTCCTACTGTTCCTAAATCAGTTGCACCTGTATTAGTTATTAAAACATATATAGTACCACCAGTATCTGATGTATCTATTGCTGTTATAGATTGTAAAATACAACAACCACCTTTTACTGCTACTGCATTTTCAATAGTTATAGCTTCTGTCATTAAATCACCATTTGAATAAGTTGCTTCTGCTATATCAGGTGTAGCACCAATTAAATCAACATCCATTGAGTTTATTTTTTCAACAACTGTTCTTCCGTGTATATCTGTTTCTGCCATTTTATTCTCCTTTCGAGTGTACTTTAAGGTCTTGACTTGACCGTGAATGTACTCTTATTATTAAAAAATTTGAAGTAGATTCGGAGGCCACCCTTTATACGATAGCCTCCATAGTTCTACAAAACTATCAATCCTTATTGATTCGGATTATTGGTCAGTAAAATTACAGAAAGTGTCTGTAGCAGAAACAACGGTACCATTAACATACCATACTTGTCCATCGCAAACAAGCTTAACGCATGTGCCTGCTATTGGAGTAAATACAGATAGTTGTGAGTTACTACTTCCGTTTGAATCTAAGACAGCAGTATCGTCTCCACCAGCATCAGTATCATGCCCAACTAAACCACCAATCATGTAATTGCTATTTCCTGTAGTCTTAATAATCCAATCTTGAGCATCAGCAGCTGTGCCACCATACCAAAATTCATAAGAAAGACCAACTTTTTCTGCAGGTAATGTAATAGTACAATCAGCTGTTAAATCTGGCATAACATGAATTTTGCCTGAATCATTAGCCAATATAGTTGATGTAGCTGCATCTGTTACAAAAACAACATTTTGCACATTTCCACCATATTTAGCACTATTTTCATTTAATATATCACTTCTCATTTTACACGCCCTCCAAGTTAATAAGTGCATGAGTTTCAGGAAGACTTATTTCAAGACCTGCTTCTGTAAGAATCATATCTTTTCTTAAATCTTCATCAGCTTGTTGCACATTTGTTGTTATTGAAGTATCACGATTTAATCCATTTCCAACAAGAGGTCTATAAGCAACGTGGTCAAGGTCAACCATCATCATAAATCCAGCAGAAAAACCTCTGAATAATGATTCAGCAACCAATGTTACATCACCATGGATTGTTTGAACTTTATTAACTAAATGTCCAAACGCACCCTGACTTGCTGGAAAGTTATAACGAGATTCACCTGCTAAACTACCATTAATGAAGTCACTAGCACCTAGTTTGTTGAAATGAGATATTACTGGTCTTGAAGCTAAAGCTAACTTAGCTCTTCCACCACCTCTAGCAGGGTCAAATATTACTTCAAAATCAGAAAGCATATCATCATAAGTCCACTCTGATGCTGTATTTGATTTATAATATGGAAGACCTGAATTGTAAGATAGTTGAGAACCATCGTTCACAATTTGAGCATAACCATTTTTAATAGTTGAACCAACAATACCATCAGTATATTGAATACCACCTGAAGTACCTTTTTGACCAAATAACATTGCTCTTTCAATATCTACTTTATGCTCTCTTAATTTAAGATTCCAAATTCTTTGGAACTCATCTGCATAACCTCTGTAGATTGTTGCTCTTGCAGTATTAGTCATTTCACAAGCAGTTTTAAAGATTTGGGTATAACCTAAATCATGGTCAAGCTCTTGTGAAAATACATCTGGTGCACCTGAACCTTGTTCAAATGATGTACCAATAACTGTACATTTTGAGTTATCATCTAATGCTAATGTAGATGATGCTCCAACATGAGATATTGCAGTTACACTACAACTAGTTTGACCACTTACTGAATTATCAACTGTATTAATTCTAACATTTGCAGTTGTTGGAACAGAATTACCGTCAACATCTCCAATTGCTACAACCATACCAGGTATTAACCAATCAACACTATCAGTATTATTAACATCAAAAACTACACTATCATTACTTCCTTCAGCAACTAAAGTTATACCACCTTTTAATAAAAAACTCCTATCGGTCATATGAATCTTAGTCCTGTCTTCCAAAAATCTGAATTGTGAATCAGATGTTGGAACTTTTGCCACTTTAGACAGATATACAAAAAATGGAGATTCCTCAGGACTTAAATCAGCAACCCTATCACTAAAGTCATATAAACGTCTTGACGCATTTGATAATGATAAGTTTGTCTGTGACCCAGGAGTTCCAAATTTAACCTGTCCAGAATTATATTTCTCTGACATTTTATTTCTCCTTTAATTACAATACATTACTTCGACTACCAGCTTTCACAATACCTTCCCATACAGAGTCTTTTTCATCTTTTTTAATCGGTTGCTCACCTGATAAAATACCAGCTTGTTGAGGAACTGATTGATTTTGACGAATAGCATCTAATGGGTTATTGTTACTTGCTTCGGTCTTATCTTGCGTTACAGCCTGCCACATGTTGATAGCGCCATCAATGCCATATTCTGCAGGATTCTTACTAGCAAAATCCATAAATGAATTAATTTGCTCAGGATTTAATCCTTTGTTAGCAAGTTCAGTTTGAAGTTTAGACATACCAACTTCTTTTTTAACTTCACTTACTTGGCTTTGAACACGTTTTTCAACTTCAGCATCTTGTAACTGTTGTCGATATTTAAACGACACAGACGATGGGTCATTAAAGGCTTCCCAAGGGTCAAACTCATCCTTAGATAATTCAATTTTTTCAGTTTGTGCAGTTGGTTGACCACCCTGAACCATACCACTAATGGTATTTACTATATCAGGTCTTGATTCCAACATTTGACCAATCTGTTCATATTGTTTTAACTTTTGGTTTTCAGCATGTAGTTTGTCTTTTTCTGATTGAAAATATTTAGCTTGAGATTCCCAATCATTATTAGATTCTTGCTGTTGAGTTGCTTCATCTTGCCCTACATTATCAGTAACTTGACCTTCTTCAAGATTGTTATTTTCTAATGCGTTATCCATTTTATTCTCCTTTTTTCTGCAATCTCTCTTGCTTTTCTTGAGCTTGGCTACGTACACGCAACTTCTCTGCTTCGAGTTTAACTGCACTTTCTAGTTTACCAACTGCTATAGTATTAGCAGATTTGGTTTTTGACTCTTGTGATTTTAGCTCAGTTTTGAATTTCTCTACTTCACTACGTTTCCTTGCTGAGATTGACTCTCTGTGAGCTGTTTGTAAATCACCTTGTAAATTTTTAACTGCTTGTTGTGCTTGTTGTAATTGACCTTGCAATTGAGCCACAACATCCATTCTTTTAAGAACACCCTCTTTATCAAAAATTTCTGTTTTCATTAAAGCTTCTGTTCTATCAATAAGTCCAGCTTGATATGCTTCCATATATATTGACCATTCACCCCATTTATTTGATGGCATTGTAGAATTACCAATAACATTAATATCATATTGACCAATAGTCAAATCATTAATCATTTCGTTTATGGCTTGTGATTTATCATTATAAACATTTACCATATATTCACTCATATCATTATTAGGCTGAACTACTCTAAATGCTTTCTTATATGTATAATGTTCCTTAGCTAAATTGTATATTACTTGTCCAAGTCTTCTAAGTGAACCTTCAATGTCTCTTAATTTAGATTTACTACGTCTTTGACCAAAGTCTTCTAACATCATTGTAGCTGAAGATGTATTTGGTGCAACAGCACTATTACCTTGCATCATTTCAAATATACCCATATTTAAATCAATATACTTTTCAATTAAAGAAGGTAATTGCATAACTGAGTTTGATAAAGGTTGTGGTGATGGAAAATGAGGAGCACCAAAAGATGGGTCATATTCAATTGTTGCATTTGGATTAGCCCAACTTCTTTCTAATTCCTCAATATCATCAACACTTCCCTGTGGTATAAGTAGCTTTAATCCAGATGATGCTTGCGCATGAGATGTAATTAAAGACATTGTTTTATTTAAAAATCTTTGAAAATCTTTATTTTTCCTAACATCACTCATTGGATATGGTGTGTTAGTCCAAATGTTTGGTACAGGTACAATAGGATATTTATCAGTATTTAATATATATTCATATAAAACTATTTGACCTAATGTGCATGTAAGTTTTATTCTAGTTTGCTGTACTTCTACAACATCAATTAATCCATTTTCTAAAGCTTTAGCAATTTTATCATCAGCTAAAAACTTTTCCATATTTTTTGTATCTAATATTCTTTCTTCACCAGATTGAACATCCATAATTCTATAGTAAGGAACTTTAACTTTAGAAAAATATTCTATTAATTGATATTTTTGTGAACCTTCACCTGTATCTTTATCTTTAACATAGTCAGGTGTAAATGTACCTACTGTTCTTTTATTAATTGGTGATGGATAAGTATCATCTTCATAGTATGATTCAACAAGGTCAATTAAAAGTTTACCATCTTCTTGTTCTTCTGATAACTGTGGATATAAATCTAATAATTGAAATTTTGTAAATATTGTAGATAACATCATTCCTGTAGAATCATCAAAATACTTACTTCGCGCATTTGGGTCAACTACAACTCTAAATGGGTCAACATACGTAAATTTAACTTCTCCTCTACCATAATCAGCTTCCCTATCTACATATGCATAAAAATATCCTAAACCTGTAACAGCATAATCGTGTATTGTTTGTTTAAATACTTCATTACCATCTGATATGTTCCATATATAATCCATGATAGTTCTCCAAACAGCTGCTAAATCACTATCAGAATCTTCTCTTGGCATTGCAGAAAACTTTGGAGGTTTAGATGTTATAATAGCTTTAAACTGCTCAATAGCTGAATATATTCTATCTAATGGTATATTTGATTGATTTCTTTCAGCAAGAGCATCAGCCTCATCTTCTGTAAAGTGATTACCTAAATAAAAATCAATATCTTCGCGAGCATGGTCTTCCCACTCTTTACGAGCATCTGACCATCTATCCCAAAGTTCTTTAACGTAAGTTGCTTTTTTATCGGATTTAATCATGTTGCGTAATATATAACATATTTATTATAATAATCAACCCCTTGCCCCTGTAATCCAATTATAGGTTTTTTTTGGTTTTTCCCACTCTTCTTTATTGTTTTTAACTTTTTTTACTTTATTGGCTGATTTACTACCTTTTGCATATTGTGTTGATAACCAAAAAGCATCAATAGTATCATCGTGAGTTCCTTTTGGAAAGTCTAATAATTCACCAATAAACTCATGCATATCTTTTTTAAGATGAACAGCACCTGCTTTAAACATTGGTTGTAAACCTTCAAATAGTCTGTCCTTCTTCTTTTGATTACCATAACCTTTTATACCTTGTTCTATACCAGGAAGAAACTTTCCTTCTTTTTTACTTCTTTTGTGTATATAATCTCTTAACATTTCCTGATATGATATAGTTTCAATGTTTATTCTTTTGATTGGTCTGTATCGTTCAGCAATTTTAAATATCTCATCTGCACAGTCCATGGGTAATACCCTTTGTCTCCAATACTCAATAATATAATAATCATATTCAGCGGTAACACCAATAACCATAATAACACTATAATCATTGCGCCTACTAAGAGTTGAAGCAGGGTCAACACCCATATAAATATTAACATATTCAATTCCTCCATCTTCTAGCTTTATATACCAAGAATCTCTTTTATTATCAAATTTAATGCTACCACTATATAAATTATCAACTATATCACTTTCACTAAAGATTTGGTCTTCAGGTGATTTGGCTTGATTCATATATTCTTGATAAAATTTAGATGGTGTACCAGAATCTATATAAAATTGTTTTCTTTCTTCTAATTTTTTCAAAGGCCATCTTGAAGGCCATAATGGACTGCCATCATCAAGTATTGCTTTATATGTAATTAAATCCCAAGAGTATTCAGCACCATTGTTCATTGCTTCTTTATAATTTCTAACAAGTCCGTTTAAAAATGAATCATAATGTACAATAGTACCATTACACCATAAAAACCCACCTTTATCAAAATCAATAGCTGGATATACAGCAGCTGTAACCCAATTCTTTATTTGTTGTCTAGCTTCAGGAGTTTTTGTATTTAACTCAGATTCAAAGTCATCAAGTATAATTCCAGTATATCTTGTAGATAATTGCTTTTTACCACGCAGTCTTTGCGCTGCTCCCTTTGCAATCATCCTACAATTATTTGTTAATGTTATTTCGTTCTTAGTCCACTTATCACCTTGTAAGTCACCGAAATAATAATGTATTGCAGGATTTGAGTATATGTGATTAGAAATCCAATTAAGGTTATCAATAGCTTGGTCTTGTGCCTCGCCAACCCAAGCGATAAATTCTGGGCTTTCTTTATTCGCAAATAAGAACCGATGTAAAACCGCAGTTGCAGCTAAGGTTGACTTTGCGTGGTCACGAGGCAATACAAGAGCCAATTGTTGATTATCTCTATCTAAAAGTTTTTTACCAACAGTATTATGGAAATCAGGAGTTGCGGATGCTAAATAATCTTGTGGTGAAAAGAGTTTACCAAATACAATAAGGTCATTGTAAGCCATTTCAAGAACTTTTTCATTGTTTGATACATTACCGTTAAGATTTAGATTTGCCATATATTAGCAGTTCCATTTTTTTAACGACAAAGACAATCTATCTTTACCAGTATTATTGCTGGGCTTTTGTCTTTTTCTCATACCTTTCATTCTTGCACAAAATGATTTTCTTCTTTTTGCAGCTTTACTACCTTTTTTTAATTTTGAGGGTTTTGTTGTTACAGCGGTTTGTAATTTAGAGCCAGGGTTAGCTCTTCTATATGATTCAACGCCTTTTTTATTTAAACCGCCACTTGGGTCTTTTCCTTCTTTACGTTGCCATGCAGGAGTTTTACCTCCTTCTTTAAACTTTGCTCTACTTCTTGCGTCCTTTACAGGTATCTCCGATGCCCA
>Ga0208157_1000224_pt1 | contig 35612 bp, 53 predicted proteins | sample 5_EtaG_FD_184077 | JGI IMG/M metagenome (GOLD analysis project Ga0208157, IMG submission 184077) | Marine viral communities from the Subarctic Pacific Ocean - 5_ETSP_OMZ_AT15132 metaG (SPAdes) (version 2) | ecosystem: Environmental > Aquatic > Marine > Oceanic | place: Pacific Ocean | collected...
TCATAACGGCCCATCCTTCGTGAAGACTAGCCGGGTGGTCTACGCCGCTGATCTCCTTTAAGTGTAGGTTGGTCAGCTTCTTAACTTTACGCTTGAACATATTAGCCATATCGGAGATGATAACAGCTCTCCCCGGCGCTGTCAGAAATTGCAATAATTTCCTTACATAAGTGGATACCGGGGTGTACACCTACTATATTGAATACATGGAAGCAAATAATGAAACACTATTAGAAACAACTTACACAAATTGTGATGAGTGTGGTAACGATCATCTCGCAAGCGAGGGTTACGCAGAGTGGGAATCGAGGAGCGGGAAATTTACCGTAATAAGATTCATGTGTCTCCCTTGTGCTGATGAAATAATGTAAAGGAGAAATAAATGTGGGAAACAACCTATGAATTATCAATAAATGGAGATGTAGACCAAGAAGGACTTTCAGAGGAGGAACTACAACACGAGATTAGAGTCTATCTAGGTATGGGCTTCAAGCGTGAAGCATTAACATATCGAATAGAAGAATAAGCACTTATATTAGAAGCCCCTACTTCGGTAGGGGTTTCTTTTAGTTTTAGAGATTAGCGCCTGCGGATAGGTCTACTTCTACTCTCTGCGCTTGTCCTCCGATAGAGTACCCTCGGAGCTGACCGGACTTGACGAGATCCCACGCCCAATCTTCCCATATAACGCCCATGAATGGCGTGTTCTCGGGGAAGCTATACTTGGTCACTCCTTCTCCGGGTACGATCAGCGATGTTTCTATTTCCATCGGCCAAGTAAGGATCTCAACCATTTCTCCGGCTACTTTCTCCGAATGCTGGAGATAGATACGCCTATCTTCCTTGCGAACCCAGTCCCAGATACTTTCCTGAAGTTCCGCCGCTTCGATAGTTTCTCCGTGCGCATCTTCTAACCCGGGGACGTACACCGGACCCATCGTGTAGCGCTTCTCCGCTTTCACGATAGTAGCGAGCGGAAGATCATCTTCTGCTTTTTCCGCCGGGACGTAAAACACTGGATGCTCATAACGTTTATTAAGCTCGTCCGAAGTTAACTGAAATACTTGGTAATCGGTTTGTTCTTCGAGTCGTTTGCATAAAGAGTTGTATGCTTCGACAAGATCCCGGTTATCTAATGCTTTCAAGTTATTACTGAACGATTCGATCTGTTGAAGTCTATCTTCCGCCGCTTCCCGGGAGATGTAACAACCGAAGCTCCGGGTTCCGTCCTTCGATCTAACACAGTATTGTCCATCTTCCATAACGATTTCCTTGCTGTATTCATCATCCATGTAAGCTTTATCTTCTTCGTCATCGTAGTGATATGGCTTTCCTACTTCCATCCGAGGCTTCCCGGCTATTTCATGCTCAAGTGCATGTATTATTTCCATTAAGTCGGAGCGCATTTCGTGTGCGTCCTCGAAGTCGTAGGAAATCATTTCGTTGTAAGCCATAAGCAGATGCTCCATGGCTTTCGCCGCTTTCGTAACTTCTTTCTGTTCTTTCTTTTCTTCTTTCATACCTTTTTCTCTTTCTCGCATTATCTGGTCTCTTATTCGTTTACTCCAAGACTTGCCACTGTCTCCTCCCCACAATTCGTGGGCAACTCTCCCGGCGCTTGGATATCCCGGTTCCCCTGATCGGAAACCCTCCGCATTTGCGTCAACTGCGTGCCGGGAGAAGAATGAGTGCATCCGTAGAACAGTCGAAGCGCTTAACTCTCGACCGTTTACAATATCTCTCGCTCTCGCTACACCTACCGGAGTTCCTCCTCGGCCGAACTCCCGGCGCATCGCTAATCCTCTCCGGGCTGAAGCGACCATTCCCCGAGTCGGCTTGTAGCTAGCCTTCTCAACTGCTTTCGATGATAAAGGATGACCTTTCGGCAACAAATCGGTGTCGAAGTTACCGCTCCGGAATCGACCGTTGCGCAAAGCGTAGAGGAAAGCGTTGACTCGTGCGTATGCCCATTGTTCTGGGCCGCGCACGTTCGGTCGAACGGAACTCGGGTTTGTTCGATACGCTCCTATTCCTCGCCGGAAGACAGCGGAGAGAGTTCGCAGGTTCGTTCGTTTACTCGCAACGTTACCGACTTTCTCATTATGTTCTTCTACTTTACGCTTTAATCCTTCACGGACAGCGCCGGTTATTTGTTTCTCCGTAGACATATAGCAAATGATAACAGACCCGGGAGAGAAGCGCAGGAGTCACTCTGAATCGGTGTCGTCTAATAACTCTTGTAGCTTGCGATTCTGGACTGTGAGGATTGCGATGCGCAACTCGTTAGGAAACTCTTTATTAAGTTCATTGAGGATCTCTACTGGATCAATCTCCATCGTGGAATTCGTCAATCTCTGTGCGTTCATATTCAACAATAAGTTCGCCTGCTTCATCAGTCATGTCGCTGTCGATGATGGCTTGGTCTTTGCGTTCACCTATCACCATCCAACTACACTCCGCTCCGCTTGGTCCGTTAATGGTAAGAGTCTTTCCTGATAGTGACCAAGTAACCGCATTTCCTGAACTACTAACCATTGACCAAAGATTCTTGTTTAATGCTTCAAAAGTTCCTGCTGTCATATTTGAAACTGTATCTAGATCAACGGTTGCGGAACCTCCACTGAGTGTAACGGTTCCCCGATAAATGTTGTCACATGTTGGTCCCTCAATAAAGCTGTGACGCAAACGCCAATCGCCTCCCTTTGATGGGTGCGGTATGTCAAAAGAACCGGAAGACTTGGAAAGTGAACCAACGACTACAAGCCCAGAGGAACTTAGAGCCATTCTGGTTGAGGATGAATCAGTAAACCAAATATGGTAACTGGGTAGGCTACTATCTCCATCACCGTAAATGTTGTATGCCGCTCCAGAAGTGTATGATGTGCCTGTTTTGAACTCTAAGATTTCCCTACCTGAACTCCTTGAAGATTTGATTGTGAAGTCGTGATTGCCGAACAGAATGAACCGTCCGTCATCATCTACGCCGCAATAATTAACAGCGTCAATAGCAAAATAAATTGATCTACTTGATGAATCATGCCCAATCCACATTGCGTCGCCATCAAGACTCATGCCGCCATCGTAACCGCTACCATCCATTGTTATGATGCCGTCCCAGCCACTGTTGTCGGGCGTAACATTAGTTGCTGATCCAACTTTTACAGTATTAATGACAAGGTCGTTTAATTCCGCCGCCGTTAAAACTGCGCCACTACTAAAAGCCATATTTCTATCCTAACCTAAAAGTATTCAAGATGCCGATATCAGTGTTATTCAGTTTGAGGCTTTGGTTATCTATCGCACTCACTAAATCGAAGCGTATCTGCGTGTTCTGCGGTGTTGCGTTTATCTCACGACCAACGATCACGCACTTATAGGTTTTGGAACTCCCGGCTCCGGTAGGTGTGAGAGTTACTTCTGTATAGGTCCAGAGGCAATCGTCACCGCTGAGGAGATCAGTAAAGTTGGTGTTCTGTGATCCTGTGTCTATATGCGGCTCGATAGCACCGAGTGTTGTCGTTATCTGTTGCGTTACAAAACTTACGGTGTTATACCGTGTCGTCCACCAGTCCGCCACATTGGTTTTCGCTGTTTGCGAAGGAGTCGCCTGTGGCAGGATAACATTATTGTAATTGACTGAGCGAACTCCTAAACCCTGCTGGCTTGTCGTGTTGTTGCTGATCACCGCATCTCCGCTCCCACCTTGGTCTTGTACGGTTGCTTGGTTAGATACTTGAGAACTATTGAACTGAGTAGATGCGCTCATTATCGGAAAGACTCCGGAGGAGCCGGTTTCGTTAAAAACATATTTTTTGAATTTGTCGTTACTGCTAACTGTCTCCCGAGTAAGTTTCCGGTTGATGTAGAAAGCGTTGAAATCAAATTTTGTACTAGCACCTGAACCGGATGTGCTGACGTTCGCCGGGAAAGCTATTCCCGGACCTGTCGGCAATACTTGGTTGTTAATGTAATCCCGAGCGCTACCCGATACAAGGCTTTGGAGTTTCCCTGTATAACCTATATCATTATCGTTAGCTGGAGCGCTTACTGTAATATCGTTGTTACCTCGTTCGATCGTCATTTGTGAATCAGCGGCGGCGGCGAAACGTGGGAAAGCTACAGCCGTGATGGCATCTCCTCCGCTACTATAACCGTTCACGATATCTAACATGATTTCATCTAGGGAATCATAAACCGGGCTACCCAAACTGATTGCTGTTACTTGATCTCTAGCGGCGTAGATAAACGGATCCGCTAATGTAAGCACCGCATTCGAGCGCCGTCCGTCATCATCAAAACGGATATCAGTACAGACCATAAAGCAAACGTCACTTTCAAGAGTAGAACCGCCGAGATCACTTTGGAGTTTGAACTTATATACGGCATTAAACCAGTCGTAATTCTGTAGACTTCCTCCTCCTCCGGGTGTTAAAGCGTTATCCTGATTATCTAGTTGTAGTTGTCCACGACTCGTGCCGAATCTGCCAACCTGCGCTTCTTGCCGTATCGTAAAGCCCTGCGTGCGTGTCGTAAACGTTTCAAATACTACAGAGCCACTATCAATCGTCATGCCTTGAATGACCCAAGCTGTCGTGACGGTCATCTTCTTACCGTTGAAGAAACCGGGAGTTGTAGATTGCCTTCTTGCCGGGTATATCTTTCGAGTTCTCGAACAACGTCTTCACCGGATACGCCTACCGGCATATTGATTGTTACATTAGTTGTTCCGTTCATATTACCTAATCTGTCAAGGGGAATAACGGCTTCCGGTCCCTGCTCTCCAATTAATGAGAGCTGTGGCTGTGTAACAATTCCGCCTGTTGCCATTGGCGTAGCTCCGAGGAATGCGGCCACACTGGCTCCGAAGCCAAGAGTATCGAGTTGCCCGGCATCGTCAAATAACATATTAATGAAACTTTGCGGAACTCCCCGAGTATCTACTCCTATTTTAATTAGAGCTTCAACTTTATTTAAGTCACGAACTTGTTGCTCTAAATTATTAAGAACTTCCGTAAGCCTGCGGTATTCCGCTTCAGCCAGTTCTCCATTTTTGAAAGCATTATTAAGAACAGTTGATTGTTCGTCAAAGAATCCATTGACTTCTTCAACCGGTAATCCAACGAGTTCTTTACTTACACCGGCGAGAGAATCGGCGTAACGTTGCGAAGCCCGGAGGAGTTCACCTTCCCTCTCTAGCTGTGTCTTTTCTTCATCGTTAAGCCCGGCAATAGCTTCGACAAGGGTATTCGCTGTTTCTTTTACTCGGAGGAGCGCTGTATCGAACCCAAAAGCGGTATCGACTACATCATTGATCTGTTGAACTAACCTGTCAAATTCATCACGGACTTCGGCGAGTTCTTCCGCTGTCAGCTTACTTGTCGCTTTGAAAGTCCTGAACCGGGATTCCACTTCCTTCATGGGTTCCTCAACAGTTTCGACAGCCTGCCCATATCCAAGGAAGGAACCTATACCAGCTTGAACCTCCGGGTCTGTTAATTCAAGCGCTCTCGCTATACGCTTCTGCGCTTCAACGTATGTCATTGAATCCCCGGCGGCATCGAGAAGGTTGGCTCCGTATAATCCGAGTGACCGGGTTATCGCAATAATCCCTTCGTTACTCGTTAGATAGGCTTTTGCTTCGGACTCGAGAGCTTTCCGGTAGTCATCGAAAGCGTCCGCTGTTTCGTCAATAGCAATCATTATCTCCCGGGCTTGCTTCGTTGTTAGCTCCCCGGCTGTGATTTGGTCAGCAAGCTCGTTTGTTACCCCGGCGATTGATTCATCAGCTTCTCGGAGCTTCTTAACGAAAGCGTCCTCCTGTCGAACAAGATGCTTTGTTTGATCTCCTAATTTATGGAACTCGTCTGTGCCATCCTCGACTAGCGGAATAAGGGAACTCATTTCGATATCTAACTTCTGGAACTGCGGAACTACGTCACGCTTAATTAGTTCCGAAAGTAACGTTTGTGAACCTACGAAATCACCAATACTCGGATCCGCTTCCTCAGCGCTTCCCTTCAGCTCGGACAGCCGGGAAGCTAATTCTTTAACTCTCGCAGTCAAAGTAGCTGTAGGATCACCGGATTCTTCTATTTCTTTCCGGAGGATAGTCATTCGATCCCGAGCTTCCTGCGCTCGTTTACGGAACCCACGCAATATTAATCCGGTAGCTGTCGCCGCCACGCCCATAGCAATAAACGCCTTTGGGTGAGCTTTAACAACTTTTAACAATCCGCCAAGGACTCCTCGACCGCCTGCCCCGGTTAGCTTTCCTACGCCAAATGCGACTGGACCGGCCGCCGCGGCCATCGTTGCCATCGCTACAGCAGTTGATTTAATCGGACCCGGGAGATTACCAAACCCGGAAGCAAGAGTTTTAACGATTCCGCTTAAGTTCTCGAGGACCGGGACAACTATCGGAATAAGGACATTACCTAAGTCGATAAGCGCTTGCTTAATGTTAGCCATAGCCTGTGACAATTTAAATGCGGCGGTTTCCGAAGTAGCATCAAACGCCTGATCCAGAGCCCCGGTTGTATCGGTCATGTTCGCAAATATCTGTTCCGTAGTCGCTACGTTCGCACCCATTAGATCCATAACACCTGAAAGCGCTCGGATATTACCAAACACGGATGCCGCCGCCGCTTCATTCCCGGCGAACTCCTCAGATAATGTTTTAAGGGTTGCGAGAAGTCCCTCCTCCTTTATCTGCTTGCGTAAACCTTCGGAGGATAATCCCATCTTCTTCAGGGCTTTTTCCGCTTGAACGGAAGGACGAAGGAGCGATGATAGGATTCCCCGGACCTGCGTTGCCGCTTCCGCCGCATTCGTCCCGGTTCTCGATAGGGCCGCAAACGCCGCACCGACTTCCTCGAACTGGACACCCATAGCGGACGCTATCGGTAGCACCCGGCCCATGCTCCCGGCGAGTTCCGATGCTTCCAGCTTTCCTTCTCGGACCGCCGCAACCATTACATCTGTCGCTTTCGTAGCGGATATGTTTGATTCACCGTAAGCGTTAAGCGCTGACGTAGCAAGGTCAGCTATCGTAGCGGTATCGCCTAAACCTACTGCCGCCGCTTTCGCCGCCGCTTCGAGGGTTTCTGTCGCCGCCGCTCCTCGTAAACCAGCGGACGTAATGAAGAACATAGCATCAGCGAGATCCTTCGGAGCTTGCGCTGTCGTCCCGGCGAGTCTCCGAACGTCCTGCTCGAATCCTTGTACTGTGTCAGCGGATAACCCAACGAGGGACTGAATCTTGGTCATACTCGCTTCAAAGTCCGCCGCCGCCTTGATTGAAAGTCCCCCAACTGCAATTAAAGGAGCGGTAACTCCCCGGGTGAGTTTCTTCCCGGTAGCGGTAGCTTTCTCGGAGAACTTATCCATCGAAGCACTAGCATCCGCCATTGTCTTCTTCATTTTAGAAGCGTCAGCGGTTATTATCGCTTTCAGAACAGTGGTCATCGCCGCCATTAGCGTTTACTCCTGTTCTTCTGTCTAGCCATTTCGTTTGCTCGGTTTCTTTCGTCTGCTTCTATTTGATAGAGCGCTCTCCATCCGGTCATTTCGGCTGATGACATTCTTTCGAGTAGCTCCCCAACTGTCATAGACAGTTCCCGGGCGAGATGAAAGTAAAACCTTAACTCGGGATTTCCTCCTGCGAGTCCGAGGAATCTTTTCCCACTTCGTCCACCGAATCAGCGGCGAGCCCGGAGACTCGTAAACACTCGGTTGCTACCAGATCAATCGCTTGCGCTGATTTCTCCTCGAGTAGCCACTCAAGATCATCTTCGGTGAAAGCAGGCTCTCCGGTTTCCGGGTCAAAGCAACAGTGGAGGATAACATTCTTGTAAAGTAACTGCGCTGACTGGTCGCCTTCTACCGTCCAGCTTTGTTGCATGTCGCTTCGTTGTTTAGCGGTCATGGAGCGTATACCTATTTTCACTCCCCACGCTTCAACGCCAAGTATTGTTTCCTCCCGGTCACTTGCTTCTCGTATTCGATCAGCCAATCTAGCCATTGTGTTCTCTCCTTATATTAAGTTGTTAGTAGGTTCCCCGAGTCACAGCACCTGTGACTTGTAGGTCTATGCTGAATGTTACTACATCACCGACCGGGTTGCTAACGGCATAATTCGTCATTATAGCTTCTCCGGTGTATTTAACATTTCCGGACGTTGTTCCTGCTGGGCCGTAAATAAACGAACGGCTTGCTGGCTCAGTTCCAGAAATATACCCATCAACTGTCGCATCCCATATTCCGGATACACTGATCGTGGTGTCTTTCAAACCTACGATGTAGGATTTGTTACTCGAACCGAAAGCTGTTGTTTCGGCGGTATCTATTGTCTGAGGAAAGCTAACGTCAGTGAGCGTGTCAGATATATTTCGGCTTGATCCGCCTGTATCATCAATCGCAAAGTCTGTAGACTTTCCGTGTGCAAATGTTGGCATTTGATTCCTCCTAGAATCTTGCGAAGGCAACCATAAATGTTATGGAGCCACTTGATCCGGCTGTGCTAGCCGTCACCCGCAGGTAACGATTAACTGTGCCAGATACTGCTTTAATTTCCGAAGTCTTGGCTGTTGAGCCGACAACGGTGAATGAAATAAGATCAGCCCAAGTCGAATCGTTCGCTGAGTGCTGAATCTTAATTGTTGTGTTTCCATTAACTGTGTTAGTGGGAACGTGTAGAGTGCCTGCTCCTCCGTTAGCGGAAGAAGCGGCGTTATCTACAGAACTTAGAGCGCCGAGGGATCCGTGAGCGATACTAGCCCCGGCGGTTAATTGAACTCCTCCTGCGAGAGCGAACGATAAGTTCGAGACTTGGTTGGGTGTACACTCGAAATCCGCAGATACCGTGTGAACGTCCGCAACCGGAGAAGTTATTGCGTAACTTGTTTCATTAGCTTGCGCTATTATCGCCCGGGAGCCGATAGCGGCGGATCCTTCTCGAACGGTAATTATCGGCGTTGTCGCATTCCCGAGAAGCGCTTGTAGTTCCTCATCGGAGCCATCTGTATCAGCGGCCCATAACCCGGAGAGGGATAGAGTTCCGGCTCGTAACCCGGTTATGAACGTTTTGTTTGTGTCTCCAAACGCTGTTGTTTCGGAAACTTCGTTATCTAAAGAAACACTAGAATCCGTGAAATAGCTTGTTAGGTCGAACTCGTCTATGTATACGGCAGTATCTTTACCGTGAACAAATGTAGGCATTACTTAACTTCCTTTTTATCGAGCGGAGCTAGATAGCCTTGCTTAACGAGCCAGTCATCGGCTTTCCCGGTTAGCTCTACAGTGTCGCCGGGAGAATAGACTCGTCCTTTAATTTCGATCTCGGCTATTCCATCCGCTCCGCCGGTTACTTTGTACTTTGGCATATTTACCTCCAGCATGGCGAAACCAGAGGTCTAGCCACTTGGACATTCGCTCCACTCGGGAGACTAGGACATCATCAGATTACACCCTTCTACCGGGTTTGTCAGGAGTTCTCAAAAATAGTCCGATGGAAACCGGATTGTTATTATGCTATGATTGTCTTATGGAAGCAACGAGTAAAGGAGTTAATCCAATGGAAGATATCAACTTTGATGACTTTCAGACCCGGAAGCGGAAGCGCCGCTCTCGTGGTTTAGCAAAGTTCTATATTAGGTGCTTGGACTGTCGAGCGCTTATCGGTGATTGCGTAATGGACAAGTATCCGACTTGCCCATTCTGCGGCGGAGCTAATTGGAGCAATGATTAAGATTAGAAGCTAGTTATCTGCCAACCGTCAGCAAACACATATCGATGGGGATCCTCCGGGATCCCTGTCCCTATTTTTGTAGGAGGGTTCGATAACTCCGGAACCATATCAACCGTACAACGACAGTTAGGATGCGCAGGAGGATAGTCTCCTCTCCCTCCCTGCCAACTAAACGACTGCTTTAATGGGACTCTCGTCCCTCCGAGCGGAGTGCATATATTACATACGTCCGTTGGTCCGGTTACCCATTCCTTCTGGGTTCCAGCTCCGACTAGCCCATCGTTTTGTGTTTGTAACATTACATCGACCATTCCACGGTTCTGGGCAAACGCTGTTTCTGTTCGGGCAATCATTCTCGCCCGGGAGCGCCGCAGTTTATTTCCGTAACGCTCTCCGTGGTTCTCCGTCCTTCGGATAATCTCCTCCGCTTCGAGTCCCTGATTCGCAAGTCGATTCGCATAGGTGTTCATGCTTCTATCGACTGCTATCGCCCAGCGAGGAAACAAACCATTGGTATAAGGAAGGATCCTCCCGGCGTAGTCCGCTCCGGTTATCGGGACAGCGGCGGTTTCCGCAAGAAGCCCGAATAATCTCCGGGCGGTCTGTTCCGGAGTTAATCCGGTTACGGTCCTCCCGGTTGAGAAAGTCTGTTGGGCCGTAAACCCTTCAGCGATTATTCCCTCGATAGACATTTGTATGTCATTCGTTACCGAGCTAATTATTTCACCGGCTCGAAATCGGGCATACACTTTTCCGGGCATATCATCGGGTTGCTGGTCGAATAAATCGACTCCGGCGATTGGGGCATCCCAGTCGAAGGGTTGCCATACGAGCTTGTCTTTGGCTTTCTCGACTTCTCCCGGGTGTACGATTCGTGCGTCAATACCTAGCTTCTGGAGTTCCCGGTTAATGCTTTCACGCACTCTCTTTGCCATAGTTCTAGCTGAATCAGCGTAAACGGCGAAGATAGGGGCCGCTATCCTGTCGGTTTCCCGGGTTAGTTCTTCTTTTAATTGGTCTATTTCCCGGCGCTCATTAACTGTATTAAATAGAAACCGTTGATAGAAGTTCTCCGGGATTTCCTCGATTGTTGTCATAACGGCATCGAATATCCGCTTTTCTTGCGCCGCTAACCTATCTGAATCAGTAGGACGGAACCGGGGAAGGTGATTATCTCCCCGGCGCTTCTGCGTCCATTCAACTCGAACGGTCATTAATCAACTGATTCTTCTTCGTCTGCTGGTAATCCAGCGAGTTCTCGCAAGTAATCGTTGAGGTTGTCGTCCGGCAACATAGCTCCGGAAGCTGTTAGTTTGCTAACGTAATCACCTAGGATTCCAATATCGGGATCCCGGGGAGCGGAGTATTTAAGAAGCGGATAGTTTTCTTCATCTACTCCGTTTAATTTAAGCAACCGGGGAATCGCATAATTATTGAATACGTCCGCTATTCCCCCAAGCCACGCTTCGATCGTATCCATAAAGAGTTCAATCTTCGATACGGAAAGCGCTTGGGTTCCTATCTTTTCGTGGCCGAGCAAAATAAAATCTGCGAGGATGCTCATAGCAATTTTTTGGTCGTATCTGTTAATAATTTGATTCGTGTCAAATTGTCGTTTTCCGCCGCTGGCAAGGAGTTGAATATCGTAGGCTTTCTGACCTGTCTCCGGGTCGTATGCCAAAGGAAATACTAAACCTTCTTGCTCATCACGGCGAATGTTTCTGACTATCCTTTTTATTTCTGTCAGTGCGGCGGTTTCTTGAGAAGTCGCATTATCGGAAAGTAGCTGTGGCGGTACATACGCAACCGGGAGTCCGCAAAGGTCACGCTCGATGCCAATCGCTTCGATAGTCTGTATACGTTTCTGGTAATACCACGAAGTGTAAGCGGAGCGGAGGATTGATCTTCCTCGGGGATTGTTAAGTTTCGTTGTTGTTCTAAATAGGAGAGCTTTCTCGATAGGGATAAATACTGGGCCGGTCCCGGCGATAGGATTCATTTGCGTCATTCCCTCGATACCGCCATTCTTATCGAACTTCCACTGATATACGGTATCTTGCGAACGAACCGGGAGCTTTCGCCAGCCGATTCTCCCATCGTTATGTTTCGAGGAGGAGCCATCATCGGCGTGTCCTTCCCGGCGCTTGTACACGATTTCATTAAAGGAGAAGCCGTAAGTAAGCATTGAGAGGATGTTATTAAGGGTGTCTTGCCACGAAATGCTCATATCGTTTAGGCAGGAAGCGACAAACTCGGCTTCGTCAATAGCGGTCTGGCTATCTTTATCACTAGGCTCGACCGTCCAATCTACGGAGCGGAACAACATTTCAATAGCTTGTAGGATACCGCCGATGACCGGATGGTTCTCCGCCATCTCCCGGTAAATCGCATATCCACGCTTGCCTTGAAGTTGTCGAAGGAAGTCCTCCTCTACTCGTCCGCCGTATTGGACAAGCCCGGAGGATCCTATCTCCATATAATCGGTTGAGGTTGCTCGTGCCTGTTTTTCCATAATTACACCCACTTAGATATTAACTGATTTCCCACGGAGATGCTTGGGTTGTCCCAAAAGGTATTACCGCAGGCGGCGCTTTACTTCCGATCATTAACTCTGTTAAGCCCCAAACCAGCGCATCTAACCTATCTGGGGAGTCGCTTTCCGGTGTCCATGAACACATTTGATCTTCGAGAACCGGGAAAGCTCCTACATGTTTCACCTTCCCTTGTTCGTATAAAGCGGATATTGGTTCAGCCCGGGTACGCTTTCCCCGGGTTGCGTGAACGGTTTTAATCGGTATTTGGCTCTCAACTGTTTGTAATGTATGTCGAACCATATCGCCGCCTTGGTTCGCTTCGACAACGATTCGATCAGCGGAGGAGCGATGATATAAAGCGATTGCGGCGTTCGCCCATTCCACCGGGGAACCCTTTAATGACCTATCATCGAGGACATACCCGGTTCCGTTAGCGTCTACTCCTACCGCTACAATCCCGGTTTCGGCGGAATCCTCCCGGGAAGTAATCGCCGGATCTACTCCAATTACAATTCTTGTTAAGTCAGGGAGATTATTTACCCGGCTCTGTTCGATCATCTCCCGGGTCCATAAGGCTCCTTCAACGTCATCGAGGATTTCTGCGTACAATTCTTGGCGGCCCAGTCGGGTTCCTTCATACCGGGCTTTGACTTCTTCAAGGAAAGTAGTAGCTAGATTCATTTGATTCTCGTATGTGCTTCCCCGGGTGACAATAACATCTTCTCGTTCTACCAAGCTCCGGATTAGCCGGGTTGGTCTAGGTGTAGTTGTCGCTACTACTCGAGGATCGTCACCTATACGCAAACCGAATATGAGCTGATCCCATGCCTCTGGATACCGCCACGCCGCAATTTCATCTGTCCAAGCACAATCATGGTTTGGTCCTCGAAGCCTGTCCGGCTCATCGGCACTGTAAGTGGTTGCTTTCGCTCCGTTCTTGAAGGTTATTCTTCGCTTGCTTGGTTCATACCGGGGACGTTCTCCCGGGGGAAATATGCGCAATAATCCGGATTCTCCTTCGACCATCGTGTCTCGAACGTCAGCGGCGGTAGCTCCTATGAGCGCTATTCTCCCGGCTTCGTTATTAATTACCTTCTGACGTATCCATTCGGCTCCGCTCCGGGTCTTTCCGAACCCTCTCCCGGCGAGGATTAGCCATACACGCCAGTTTCCCGGCGGAGCTAGTTGCTTCTCTCTAGCCCATACCGACCAATCCCACATAGCTTGTTCTTGTTCTTCCGGGGATAAAGTATCGAATACTTCCGGGTCTAGTCGAAGTAACCGGGTTACTACGCTCTCGCCGCTCATTGCATTTGTTTGCATTCTTTACATTTCCTCGCATTTGTTTGCATTTGCCTGCATTTTGCTACATTTGTTTGCATTTCCTAGCTTCCCGGGGTGAGTTCGGCGGTTTCCTCGGGAATGTTTGCCTTGTTTTCGAGTTGTTTTAACCGGGAGCGGAGTAAATCGCCTATATCTGTGCGTAAAGCTCCACCGTCAGCCCCGGCGAGTTCGACCTGTCGAGGAGCGTCTAGACCATTTAGGGCCGAGCGGCGAGCCGATACTCGGAGAGCGCTATTCACGGCGTGGATTACTGTTACCGGGTCACCTTTAGCTCCTTCGATCTGACTTATTGCTGTCCTCCATAGATAGTCGAGTCTCTCATTTTCAAGGATTCTATGCTCCTCTACGGCTTCTCCTCCCCACATTTTAATAGCTTCGGTATACGCCGCCTTGGCTCCGCTTCTCCCGGCGTAGCCTACTCGGTCAGCTATCTGCTGGAAAGATAAACCGATTGAACGCAGACGGACAACTTCCTCGTATTTAGCGAGGACTTCCGGCGTTTTATTGGTTTGTATCTTCGACATTTGTACAGAGCCTAGTGTATTCCCGGTAATTTCTCAAAGATGTACCCGGCGAACTCTCCGACTTGTAGCCATTTAACGTATTCCCGGCGGAGGAGATGGGTTTCTACGTCTACCGGACGTTGTACTCCTACGAGGGAAAGCTCCTTTTCGGCTATTTCGTTAAGGGTTATCCCTCCTATTTGCTTCTGTTTCATGGTCCAGCGGTGTATTGTCGAGCCTAGATATCCTGAAGCGAGCGGTATTTTGTCTACAATTATGATCGCTCCTCCCGGGTTGAGTCGCTTATGTAGCTTATTTAAGAGGGTTTCCCGGCTGTTTACCGGGATAAACATTAATGTTAGGAATAGGACAGCGATATCGAAGTTCTCATATTCGTAGTCGAGAGCGTCCGCTATTAGGAGCTTTCCCGGCGCTTTGTACATTTCTTGCATCTCCCGGGCGCTTTCGATACCTATTAAGTCGATTCGGCGGGTTTCGACTGTTTCGGCTATCGAGCGGCCTATATTCCCGGTTGAGGCTCCTATGTCGTAGATTCTTCCCTTCTCCGGGGCGTAGGCTTTAATTAAGTGTGCGGTTCCGTGTGTCGCTAGATCGTACCAAGGGAGGGTTTCCCGAACGTGTGAGTCAAAGCGTTTAGCGACTTCCGGGTCTTTGAATGTCCAGTTCCCGGGGATCCATGAATCAGGCATTGTCGAGTAATTCCTTTACTTTTCCGGCGAGTTGCGCTGACATGAGAGGAGGGACCGCTCGGCCTATTCGCTCCCAGCGTTGTCGAAAGTTCCCGGTTAGCTTAAAATCATCAGGGAATCCTCCAAGGCGGCGGAGTTCCAGAAGGGTAAATTTCCTTGGTTCGCTCGGGTGTGTTATCCCGGCGGCTCCGGTAGCTCCGGCTGTTTGCGTAATACAAGGGCATGTTTTCTCGGCATTAGCTCGGGTAAGGTTTAGGTATTTATTGCTTGATTCTCCCGGGCGTAGCTTCAGCCATTCATTGTAGATTGCGTAGGGTTCTTCAGGGTTTCTTCCTTGCCGGGAGATATCCGCCGATTCCCACTCGTTTCTGTCTCCCGGGTCTGGATGCCCGGAAGATAACGCTTTATCGAACCAGTCGCCGGGGAGCTTTCCGTATTCTCCCCGGTTCGTTATCCAAGGGCAAGCATCTCGTATCGAGTAGGTATATGGGAGGGGACTCGGCCACATAGGAGCCATATTAAGGTCATTGCGTACTCCGTAGAAGAATAACCTCGTCCGGGTTTGTGGAACTCCTAAATAACGAGCATCGAGAACTTTAGCTTCGACTCGATACCCGCATTCCTTTAATTCTTTAAGGATTAGCTTGAAATATCCCTTTGCGGATCCCTTTACTAACCCGGCGACATTCTCGGCTGTGAAGACTTTAGGCTGTAAACCCTTAAGGATCCGGGCGAACTCGAAGAACAAATCATCTGTTTGTTGGGCCGCTTCCGAGTATTTCTTGACTTTACCCCAGTCTTTTTCCCGGTTTCCGGAAGTCGAGAAGCTACTACACGGCGGAGATCCCTCCAAAACATCTACTTCCCCGGCGGATAACCCGGCGATTTCAAGGATATCTCCCGGCGTGACTTGTCGAATATTGCGTGTATCTACCGGGACTCCCGGGTGATTAAGTTCGTATGTTTCCCGGGCTTCCTTAATAAATTCGTTGGCGTATCTAACTTCAAACCCGGCGATTTCGTAACCCAAGCAGGCTCCGCCGCAACCGCTGAAAGTCGATATCAGGTTATATCCGCTCTGTCCTCGGAGCTTCTCGATCTCTTTCATAGATGGGACTACATACGGTGGTTTCGTCATAGTTTCCCGGCTTTCGCTAATTTGTCGAGTTTATTCATTCCCGGGAGCGGAGACTTTGAACCGGGAGATAGCTCGGATATTACGACTTTGGCGATTATTTCCGATATTCCGTTATCGCCGCTTTGTAAGTTTTGATGCACGTTGCTCGATATCCCTTCGACTTCCGGAAACTCTCTCCTTACGACTTCCTTCTGTCTCGGTTTATTTACTTCATACCAGTCCTTCCCGGCGTACAAATCGAATATGCGCTTATCGAAATATGGGCATATTACATCTATTCCGTACTGCTTCGAGAGAATAGCCCGGCTGATTATCTGATTAACATCAGGCTTATTAAACATTTTGCGGCGATACTCCTGAAACTTCTCTCGAGTCTCACGGTAATGAATATAGGCTTCTTTGCTTAGCGCAAAGTGTCCGTCCGCTCCTATCCCGGTTGCAAGCGTAGATATCTTGACTTCCTGTAGCTTCGCAAAGGTATCTATCCACGGAAACAAACAATCAACGGTTGTTTTCTTAAGTTTGAGATCATAGTTGCTTCCGGGTAATCGAAGAACTCTGATGACTTCCTCTACCCGGCGGAGGACCGGCTCGGGAAGAACCGGGAGAAATACCGGAATAAACTCCAAACCGAACTTTCGAGCGAGTCCCCGAGCGGTTCTAAAGTCTTTCGATTGCCTATCAGCGAGCGTGAAGCTAATCACAGAAACTTCCTTATCGCAGTCAAGGGCCGCTATTAGTATGCTAGCGCTATCTATACCGGAGGAAGTAGCTACGGCGAGCTTATCGGGGAGCGGAGAGATAATATCCTGAAGGATGGGCCGTATTTCAGAACTCATATCCACACTTAGGGCAGGTGTTATTTGTTTCGATATCATCACCGAAACTCGGGAAGTCTCCCGGGTCACCGTCACTAAGGTCATTAATTAAATCATCAAGGTCATCCGTATCGAACCCGGTTCCGATTAAGTCTCCATCCTCTATGGCTATTCCTCGGAGGATATCGAGGAGAGCGTGATCATCGTAACTAGCTAGGTCTGATGTTTTGTTATCGGCGAGGAGAATCTTCCGGGCTTCCTTATCGTCTACATCTACCCAGAACACTGGCACTTCTTCTATCCCGGCGGCGATAGCCGCTTGAAGTCTGTGGTTCCCGGCGAGAACCCGAGAGGAGTTCCGTTGAACAACGAGCGTACCGTAGAAGCCATTCTCTTGTATAGAGGTTACTATCGCTCCGATATCTCCCTGCCGGGGATTATCCGGATGTATCTCTAACTTCTTCACAGATACATATTCAACCGGCGCTTTACTGCGGCCCACCATATTCTCTCCTTTTTCATAGGTTAATCAGGAGCGGAAGAAATATCAATTATTTCCTGTTTAATGTGGTAATACCCGGGTATTCACGTTAATATGAATACATGGAAGCAACGAACAACCAAAGGAGAAATTCCATGAAAGCAATTAATGTAAAGCAAAACATAGTGGCAGTAAAGAACCTCTGCCCAGAGTTCAACGAAAATGATCTTAAGTATCTAACCGTTAAACAAGAGCAAGTTAATAGAAAGAATGAAATCCGAGAGCTACAAGCACAAATTGACATAATACGTGAAACAGCCAGACTAGCATCAAGGCTGATGGAGTACTACCGAGGAGAAGTTGATAGCATCCGAGATCTCGAAGAAGTCCTAACAGAACTTAATGGCGAAGGGTGGAGCGAGTAAGATGGACACCGTAAACGTGGAATGACGCACTTTAATTAACCTTAGAAGAAGCTCTTCACTTCCGTGAGGGGCTTCTTTTAGTTTTCGGAGCCCATATCGGTAATCACTAACCGCAAACCGTTATGTTTAGAATCTACTGGGGCATAGAAAGATATCTGCGTTAAATGCTTACTATTATCGTCAGGGATAACTCCTGCGTCCACGAGTCCATCTATTCCGGCTTTAACCGCAGGATAGCAGGCTCCTATGTCCGCTATTGGTTTGCTCCGGTCGTTAATTAAAGGAACCGCATCCACCTTTATCCGGTCGAGTTTCGGTATGTTCTCCATCTTCGCTAACCAGAAGAAGCGCTCCCGAGTCTCTTTCGTTACCTTCGCTCTCTGCGACCAATGCCAAGTCCTCTCCTTGTTCATCGTCCAAGGTCGTTCGTGATCTTCTAAGTACCAGCGAGCTGGAACTTTGTAGGGTTTAGGATTTACCATTAGCTCCTCCCGGGCGGTGCGGATTTAATTAAGCCCAGCTTCTTCGCTTCGCCAACGTTATCATGTACCCAACGATGACACATACGACAGATAGCAACGGAGTTCTCGACATCTAAGATAGAACCACCGAGGGAGCGGAGGATAGGCTCGTGTAACTCTGTCGAGTATCTCGTACAAACTTCCGGAATCCTAGCTTCGCAGAATTGTCTCTTATCGAGTTCTTCCTTAACGAAAGCCCGGCGCTTTGTATTCGTTTTGGCTCGCTTCTTGCTAACCGGGTTGAGGGAACCGCTCCGCCGCAGAGGTGTTTTCCGTTTGAGCGGAGTTCTTTTCATATCCCGCACATACCTTCACATTCTTGGTCGAACAAGGAGTATTGTCCTAAATCTTCTTCATTGCGGAAATCTATTTGGTCTAAAGGTATGCAAGCCCTATGCAAATACGGAGTTCCATTAATCGTTGCTAATTGCGTCCCGGGGAGTGGATTTTGCATACGCTTTTCAAACTCTACTGCGTCATTAAATGCTTCGATATCTTCATGTTTCATTCGCCGCCATTCTTTATCGCTGTGATAGGGGCAACCGATACAAGCACTTCTTGGTGGTGGCGGATATCCGTGATTTTTAATCCACACCAAACAATCGTGTCGTGTCATCCGCAGATCAATAAGTGGATATTCGTTTGTAATAAATTTAAGTTGATTGTCTTTCATTCTTTGTATTTCGTCAAGCGATATGCCCATTACGTTAGTTATTTCACCATTTTCAGGTTTCCATTTCTCTCCGGGAGCTAGTCCAATAATTTCTCTTTCTTTCTTCTGGACTGGAATTACCTTGTATTCAGTTGTGCATTGTCTCCGGAGTGTCCCGGTTGTTCCATCCTCTCCTTTAGTAAAGACTGGAATTGAAGCGTGTCTTTTCCCAAGTAAAATATCTTGTTTGATATTTCCATAATTCTTGTCGCTTTTTACCTTATGAAATTTGATACCTGCCGCTCGAAGTTTCGGAATTAACCACTCTAAATGCTTGTAAACATCGGGTGGCTCCCAACCAGTATCAGCAAATATTGCATGTTCTATTGGGGCGATTTCTTTATGAATTGCAAGCAACGCAACAGTAGTAGACTGTACGCCAGCTCCTAGAGATAATATACGTGTTGCTTTCATTGCCCTTCAACTCCATAATATGATCTCATGATCGGCCAACAGAAATCTCGGGAACCGTATTGCTCAACATATTCCATATAAAGAGGGAAGTCGCCCGGGGCTACCGTGTCGTGATTCTCGCAGTAGACATCGGAACAGTAACCCTTCTCGATTCCTTCCGCAAGCCACCTATAATAATCTTTCTCAGTTGGTTTCTTTGTTGGTTTTCTCATTGCTAGTTACCCTCTCCAATAGTATTGCATAAGCACGTTCGGCTTGCTGTGGGACTACGCCATTCCCTAGTAGTTCAAGCTTCCGGGTATATGACAAATCAACGCCAGTTACCCAGCGCGGCGGAACTCCCATCATCCATTCGATAAACTCGGGAGAAACTTTAATTGATCCATTCTCGTGGTGATATGTTAAATCCTCTGGGACTCTCCGGTTCAGAACAGCTTCCCATCGTCCGATTGCTGGGCCGTATTCTTTGTATTTTCCCAATCTTCCCGAGCTATCTCCCACATTATTACCGCCGGGAGAACTCTCTTTTTCGCTTGTCTCTCGTAATCCACTTCTGGTGTGTTGTCCTTCGGATCCTTCGCCGTGGGAGTCGGAAGGAGCTTCGTGATAGATCCGTATTCCTGTATGTGGCGCTGGAGATCCTCGACCGATAGTTTGCTCCCATCGTCTAATTGCTGGTTGATATCGTTCAAAAGACGATCCAGAAAGACTAAATCGTTCAGGTTCACTCGTAGGAGTCCTGTTGATCCCGGCTTCCTCCCTGTCCCGGTAGCCATCCCCGATGTCAAACTCCTCCCCTGTCCGGTTGTCGGAGTCGGCAAAAGTTCTAGATGCGCCAAGACTCCCTGCACGTTTACTGTCCCCTTCGCTCCACTCGGTCGTTTGCCATCTCCTGTCCTCCCGGAGTAGTCCGGCGATTTCCTTGCGTCCCGGTTCGTCATCGTTGGTAGCAACGCAAAACCATCGCTCTCGTTTATGTGGGGCTCCGACATCACTCGCTCGAATAACAAGCCACTCCCATCTGATGTAACCGTTTTCGGCCAACGCTTCACAGACTCGTCCCATAGCTTCTCCGTTGTTAGCGGTAAGTATGGCTGAGACATTTTCAAGGAGGAGATATCTTGCTCCAGCAAGCCGGGCAACTTTGCAAACATCCGATATGAGCCATCTTTCATCTTTAATTCCTTTTCTTAAACCGCCTGAACTAACCGGCTGACAAGGAAAGCCTGCGGTGACGATATCGACTTTCTCCGGTTCAAATAGTTGTTGTGATATTTCTGTCAGATCTCCTAAGTTCGGTATGTTCCCGAATCTTTCCTTAATTACTTTGTCGCTCCCGGGGCAGATGTCAGAGAACCAAACCATTTCGGTGTCGAGGATATTTCTTAATCCGAGTTCGATTCCTCCGTAACCGGCGCAAAGCGCTCCTACTGACAAACCCAATGTTGCCATCCTCCTGCTCTATGCTCGTAAAGTAGCCAAGCTGACGTATTGATATTTGCTATCGGATCAAACGGAGATGCTCCTTCGTAACCAGCCATCTTCGCTCTCCACGGCCAATAGTTACTTAAATGTTGCATTAACCCGGAAGCGCCGGAAGATTCATTGAAAGCTGAAGGATCTCCGCCGCTTTCGCATTTCATTACTCGGAGGAATTTACTAACGTCTGAAGCTGGTCCTCCATATCTTGCTATCGCTGAAATAACTTCGCTTCGATATCTTTCGACCGCTTCACCATAGTCCCGGTCAGGAACAACATACTCGTGTATAGGAACCATGATATTCCGCTCCATCGCTCGTTGTCTATGCGCTCGGTTAGTCTGCGGCCCGTAAATTCCATCTTGCTCTATACCAAGCCAATATTGTAATAACTCTACAACTTCTGAGTTCTCAAACATTTCGTAACCATAAGCGTATGTCCAATTTTCTACCATACCCCAGTCAACAAAAGGTGGGTAGTTCTTATGATCAGCATTAACTGGTTGCGTTGTAAATATAATCATAAGTGCGGTTAGCCCGGCGATAAGTAAAGCAGAGAACTTCTTAATCATTTAGTTCCTTCCGTCCATTCCCCAACTTCCTCATCGAATACCCATCCATCCTCCGTAACCTTTTTATTACCCAAATTGTTTTTATTTAATGTGTATTTATTTAATGGGGTAACTGTACCATTACCCTCGTGGGGAGTCACTTCGTTCGTGGTAATCATTTGAGTACCCTCCGGAGCGATTAAGTAATATACGGAAGAAGTCTCTCTTCCCTTGTCAAACCTTCGATCTCTACGAATCAGCCCGGCTTGTTCCAATTCCCTTTTCGCCGCCTTCAAAGTATTCAATGCAGTTCCCGAGGGCATCCGTTCCAGTATCGCTTTATTAGACGGCCAACACGAATCATCGTCATAGCAGAACGAAGCGAGCGAGATCCACGTTCGGAGAGCGCTCGGTGATATTTTCTGAGTTAGTATTGAACGAGGAATCACAACATAATCCCTCGCTCTCCAGCGTTGTTTCTTCATAATGTCCTCCAAGCAAGCCGGGTGAGGAGGTACTAACACCTATGGACTAAATGCCCCACCCGGCTTACGAATTAAAAAGCTTCTTGAGTTTCGTCAGAGTCTATTACGGTATCTGCAGATTTCGCTATAGCTTCATCAATAAGGTTGTACACGTGTTCAAGCTGGTCAGAGTTAAGTTGCTCTCTCCGGGGCAAGCGTTGTTCTTTCCAGAGATGTCGAAGGTCAATCTTCTCCTCATGAAGGAGCGAGTCTATTCGTTCAACGAGTTTCGCTTGTTCGTCAACTGATATGTACATCGCATTTCTATCAACTTCCTCCGCCGACACTTCGCCCATTCCGAATAGATCCGCCGCGGCCCGGTTCTTTGCTCTTGTTTCTGCCGTTGCCGGGATATCATGGTTTGCTTTCCTCCCGGCGTTACGTTCAGCGACACTACAAGCTCCCCATCCGTCAGCAAATCTTCCGTTTGGAGCGGTAGCTCTAACAATAAACTCTGCTGATTTAAGGTTTCCGTCATCGTCCCAGAACAAGGATCTGTCCTTGATCTCGAAGGAAACTCCGTAAGCTACAGCGAGCTTCCTCCACGCTGAACGTTTAGGGAATCGCTTTCCCTGTATCGTCTGCCAGTCGTTATCATCTAGGAGCTTTACGCATAGCTCCTGATATTCTGCCATTGATTCAACAATATCTCCTGCGGATCCTTGCGGTCTAACGAGCGCTAGATTCTGCGGAGACACTTCTATTTCCTCTCCCATTTCCTCTCCTTTGCTTTCTTTAATTCTAGTTCAGCCTTGATCGCTCTAATTCGAGCAAGCGCTTCCTGCTTCTCCGTTTCAACATCGGCCCATTGTTTGTAAAGTTCTTTCTTGCTCCCGGGTCCGAAGGGATTATATTCATTGCGCATTCTTGGATCCTTCTCGCTCATGTAATTCTTCGCAAGCTTTCTCGAATCCCTCTAGTAACTCATCTAGGATGGTCCGGTCTGAAATACGTACATCTCTTTGCACTATATCTATTTCATTCACATGCGTGTTTGGATATTCTCCGGATTCCATCGCTATTGAAATCACTAAGGAAGTCTGATACATCCTTGCTCGTACAGTCAGCTCTCCCTTGCGAGACTCGTTGCTGACAGCATATTCTGTCTTATTCCAAATCATTATTCTCTCCTTCTATATATCCCGATTCATATCTCGTAGATATTCCGGTAACGGCAATTCATCTTTCATAGCGGCATCCGAGAACTCGGAAGCGGTGTATTCGATACCCATTCTCTCAAAGTAGATTTCGTAAGTATGCCAACCACGGCTGTTCTTCCCGGGTCTCCAACGAACGTGAATCGGCTCGTACATATCTTGGTCATTTCCTCCGTTTACGCCTATCCCGAACCCTTGAGTCCCGGTTAAGAATGTTGGCTTCTCTCCAACTTCCGGCTGAAACACAACGTAATCTTCCGCTGTCATAACGTTAAATAGGATCCTTGTAAAGTACACCGGATCATCTAATCTGTCGTGACCAACTTCGATAGCTGACATAACAACCTTATCTAGTTCCTGACCGTGCCAGTGGCTATATAAGTAAAGTGGTTGTGTTTCGTCCTGATCTCCCCAAGTAGGTTGATGGACGATTATGTTATTTCTCGCTCCCATAATTTCTCCTTTGTTTAAGCGATTCTAATATGTCGGTAGGACAATTAAACGATCTGTCCCTGCTCGAAGGTTTCCTTAATGAACCATTTCGGGCTAATCCGGTAATACGCTTGCCTGCGTCCATCTTCCGGCTTATCCATTTTCCGGTCGATAGGAATAGCGAACTCCTCGTTGAGCTGACGGACTCGCCGCGGCCCATCTCCTCCGTTAAGGACGTTACGAAGATCATCACCGGATACCCAATCGTATGGCTCCCGGGAGCGGAGGAACTCGAAGATGCGTGTACAGCTTCGATTCATCTCCTCGATGTCTTTAATAGCTTCCTTCTCCAAACCGGGATAATTACCCTCCCGAGTTCGCTGTTCATTATCTGTTTCCAAATATGGACGCTTGCAATGCGGACAACTCTGTCGTGGTGACTTCATTATCTCTCCTTCCTTTAGTAGTAGCTTCCAATAATTAATTTATCAGATACCTGCGCAATTTGTCACACCCTTCGTATATTATGACGATAGGAAGCAATTAATATAAGGAGGAAACTTCCTATGACAATTAATGATGAACACGTATTAGGGTTGCTGAAAGAAGCAACCGATGAGACAAAGCTAATGAAGGAGCTTCAGGATCATATTGCTGTCGCCGGGGAGAACCGGCGGATGATATGGCACGAACTCTGGACGGATGGGTATTTCACGCAGAAAGAGATAGCTCTAGCGTGCGGAGTAACCCGGGGAGTCGTGTACAAAGAAATTAAGCGATACACCGATTTCCTAGAGTCTCAAGTATGAGCGGTGGATTACCAAGTACCGCTCCTCCAGAAGGGATTGATTCTTTAGTCGAGAAGATAACTGTCTTGGCTAATGGTTTAATGGCGAGACATACGGACGGACTTTCTGCGGCGGATATTATGTTTGTCGTTCAGGAAGTATGTAAGAGAGTAAGTCATAGATATGACTTTGAGAATGGAGAGGATCCTTTTTAATGCCTATTGAAACAGATGAAACCGGGAGCTGGCACACGAACTGTGAGCGAGCGGAAGAATTTAAGTCGGGAAACCCGGAGGATTACGAAACGGCTTTGAAGAAGTTAGCAGAGCTTGAAGATATACGTCTCCGAATCAAAGAGTTGCGAGAAATAGAAACAGACCTCTGCGCTGAAGTTTATGAGCTACTTCCAAAGAAAGAGATGGATATCGGAGGAATAGGTCGAGTAACAAAATCGATGGGTTCCTCAAAGAAGTGGGATCACGAAGGTTTATGGTACACGTTATCTGCAAGAGCAAGAGATAAACGAATAACAAAAGTAGATCCCGAAACCGGAGAGATTACCGTCCGAGAATCCGTTGAAGCGGCTACGATGCGAATCTTGAAAGAGTGCTCCTATGTCTCTTACTGGCGAGCCGGGAAGCTGACTGAATATGGAGTTGATAAGGACGAATACTGCGAGACTACTTGGACGAAACCCGGAATAAGAATCCAAGGCATTAAGGGATAAAGCGAAGCGGTAACTGTTATCATTATTGAAGTGGGGATATAAGGGTAGAACCACTTTGAACACCAAGGTAGGAAGTTGCTTCCAAAATCTCCTTACCTATCTTGGGAAGCCCCGAGAGAGCTTTCTCTCGGGGCTTCTTTCTTTTTCCGAGTAAATACCTAAATAATCTGGTAATACCGGGATATAAGAACTAGGTTTGACTTATGGAAGCAATTAATAACAAAGGAGAGAATTCCATGAAAGTAACTAGTATTCGATACTTCAAGACCAACCGTGGTGTTGGTTACGAAGCAAAAACCGCAAACGGAAGTATTCTTAATGACGGTGACGGTGGTCCAACCTATTTCATAGGAGATACGCCAGAAGCAAATAAGAAATATAGAGATCTCAGCGAATTTAAGTTGGAAGAATATATTGATATCTATGAAGGAGTAAATCAATAGCAAGCTCGTCAGCTCCTCCGGTCAGTGTCCGCAAACAGACCGGAGGAGCTTTCGTATTTTTAGCGCTTTCCTCCGTCATAAACGGTTGCGTGTCCTAGCGCTATCATCTCATCGTTCAGGCTCGCTCCGTCAGTATTTAGGATATTCCCAAGGATCCTCCCGAACTTTCCCTTCTTATCTAACTGCGTTTGTATGATTACCGCATCGCAGTTACCTATCCAGTCTTCTACAAATCGCTTTGCTTCGAGTCCCTTCTGCTTCTCTACCAAGTCCCGGGTTCGTGATTCCGGTGCGTTAATACCAGCGAATCTAACCCTTGCTTGTAAATGTAAATCAAACCCAAGGTCGAGAGTTACGTCTATTGTGTCTCCGTCTACTACTCTCTCAACTTTAGCTCTGTAATGATATAGGTTATTCTTACTCATTTCTTCTCCTCCGAAGATGGAGCGGAGTTCATTCTAAACGCCGAATCCAGTTCTTCCATTGTAATTTTTCCATCGTCCGCATAGGCCGCGGCGAGTTTCTGAATAACAGTAGCGGTAGCGGTAAGCCCGGAGAGAAGCGCCGCCTTGTAAACCGGGATGCCACCGATAATACTTGCTCCTCCGATCACCGCCATCGCTTGATACACAAAAGTTGCGGCGATTCTTCCGAATACGCTTCCTACAGTCGCTACTGTCTTATTCATTTATTGTCTTGCCAATGTTCGATAGCAACTCCGATAAGGTGCGCTACTAAAGCAATCGCTGAGATGTATATACCTTTTTGTAGAGTGCTTCCGCTCAGTGTGATTAGCACGAGCAGAGTTCCTCCTATTGTTAAAGATAAAAATAGTATCTCTTTCGATAATCTTTCAAACATATTTATCTGTTCCTTCCTCTCCCTCGAGAGCCCGGTCCGCTTGCTGTTCCGGCTCCGCCGGGAGTAATTCCTGTTGTTGTCGGTGCTGGTCTTATCTGAGTTGCTACTGTTGAAACAACCGCTGTCGCCGCTACGACTGTCCTCCGCTCCTCTACAGTAATGTTTTGACCGGAAGCAACGTAATCATCGAAAGCACCGCTGAATACATTTACTTCTTCCTGAAACTCTTCCTTAACACTGTCGTCCGCTTGTATGAAGATTTCAGGTTTATCCTCAAATAATTCTTCAAGCGCTTCTTCCCCGGCTTCTTCAATGAAATCAGGGTTATCTTCAATAATTTCCTCGAGAACATCGTCCTCCTCGAGTTGCTCAATAAGTTCTTCAAGCGCTCCTTCTTCTTCAAGTAGCTCCTCAATATCAACTTCTTCAAGGTCTAGATCCGGATCATCTTCCCATTCCCCGGTTTCTGGATCGAAGTAGATATCTTCTTCGTTCGGTGGTCCTTCCTCATATTCTTCAAGAAACTCCTCTTCTGGCTCATATTCTTCTTCTCCCGGCCCAACTTCTTCTTCATCTTCCCGGGCTTCTCCCGGCTCTCCCGGGTCTAAATCTTCTTCATCTTCTACCGGAAACTCCTCGATTTCCGGCAATTCATCAATAAATATGTCATCTTCCCCGGCGAAATCGTCAAGTTCTCCCGGGTCTTCTTCCGGGTCTTCTTCCGGGTCTTCTTCCGAGTCAAGTTCGATAATTACCGAATCAAAGTCAAATTCAAAGTCAAACTCGTTTTCTTCAAACCAATCATCTAAGATGTCATTAAGTTCTTCTTCCGTAGGAGGAGCCGGTATAGGAGTTGGAGTTGGCAAAATTACTGGGGTTGGTTCAGGTGAAGGTTCAGGACTCGGTTCAGGTTCTTCCTCTAGTGGTGGACCTTCGATGGGCGTTGGCTCAGGCGTTGGCTGAGGAGTTGGAGTGGGTTCCGGCTGAGGCGTGGGAGTTGGATCAGGTTCAGGTGTGGGTGTCGGAGATGGAGTTGGTTCCGGAGTCTCCTCCTCCTCTGTAATGTCCCACTCTCCTCCGGAGACTTCTAACGTGTATGCCCCAATTGTATCTTCGCTATAAGCGGAAGCGTAGAGAACATAATCGCCTGCATCTAGCGTTACGCTCAAGTATGAATCCCAGCAAAGATTAGTGCCATCGTTATGGGCGGCAGAATCGTCATCTTCATATATTAAGGTATCACTAAAGGTTTCACCGACTTGTTCAACAGAGTAAAGTCTCAAAAGGGGATCCGCCGCATACGTGTCTGTTCCGCTCCCGGTTTCGTGATCATCGCAAGTCAGAGAAGTGTAAGTTATCATCTCGACTACGGTTTGGTCCTCCGTGATTGTGAAAGTAAACCCGGGATCCTGTCCCCAAGTCGTAATATCGACCGAACAATCCCAGCCATCATCGGTAGTTTCGCAGGTCGTCCCATTCGCATAAGTCGGAGGAGCTACCCACGCAAGGATTAAAACAGCAATCAAACATACCCGGGAGATGACCTTTAATGTATTGCGTAGAGCTTTCACGCACCGATTGTAATGCGTGAAAGCTCTACTGTCCGAAGTTACTTCGTGGTGATTTCGTACCAGTCAGCCCAGATATTCACCGGATGTAAACCTAAACTGACCGCATATCGGTCCGCTCGAATATAGGTCATGATATCGTTCGTGTTTATTCGTTGATACGATGACCGGGAAATCCCTAAACGTTGCCCTTTTTCATGGGCCGATTCTCTCGGATAACGTGAATCCATTAGCTCTCGGAGCGGAGCCGTAGGAACCATTATCCAGTTCTTGCTTCCTTGTATTGTGTCAGACATTTATGTAACCTGCTTCCCGAGCCATTTGCGCATATACGGAAATAGGTTGATCCGGAGTAAAGTATCGATCTTTCTGGATACCACCAAATCTTTTTAATGATTTAAGCTCCCCGGCGTGAACATATCCGAGTTCCGGACACTGATGTCCTAAATCGCAAAGCCCGAAACCTTCGCCGCTTTCGGACATTTCCGTTATCAACCACGTTGCCTGCATATAGAAATACTTAACAACCGGCTGGTGGTCGAGTCCTCCTTCATGCGCTTGGCTTTCTTTCCAGTTAAGGAGGAGCTTCTTCCGCTCCTTCTCCGTTAATCCCTTCAGCATCATACTCTCTCCTCCGGTGGGTTTAGTCCCAAGTAATCCATAGCCCGGTTGTATGCTTCCGGTATTCTCTTAATCACATGGAAAGTCCAATAGAGACTCGACAGAACGATGAACATAACAATCGTGTCAAAAATTAATAACCACATAGCTTCCTTATCTCCTTCTTATAGTTGTCTATTATCTTCTGCATTAAGCAATCAAGCTGGTAATGCACTTCTTTAATTATCTGGGTTTCCCGAATAAACCACTTGTCGCAATCATCGCAAGGGCATCCCCGGGCGACAGCTTTATCTATCCACCAGAGAGTCTCGTCAGTCCAAGAGTTCTCTGCGTAGGTTTGATATCGCATCTCCAGATTTAGATAGGCCGTATTTACAGCCTGATCAATGATTATGTCCTTCTCCGGATGTAGTCCGAAGTTCCTCGATAACCATAAGTCATTAGCGTGACCGGATAGGATCCGGTGTGTATCAGCTTCCATAATTCTCCTTCTTTAGTTGCTTCACTTACAAGCGTAACGTGAATACCCGACTATTACCATTATTCCCAAAAAGGAATTAGGACCGCCTAAGCGGTCCCAGTGTCCTGTCAAGGCTTAACGATCCCAAACAACCGGTTTCTTTTTACGAGGATTTCTACCTCAAACCTTTACTAGATAGCGTGATATGCTTCGATTAATTCTTTTGCTCTTGCTTCAGCTTTGTCGATATTGATGCTTCTTGCGTTTACTTGTTGATAGAGTTCCTCAACCTTTTCTCTAATGATAGCTCGCTTTGCATTGTCCATTAGTTCTTTCACTGTCAGCTCCATTTTGTCTCCTTTATTTTGCGTTGCTTCCATGTATTAAATATAGTCTGTACACCCGGGTATTACCACATTATTGGGGGATTTCTTCAATAAATTTCTTCCGTTGAAATTCACGCAAACCTCCCCAAATCCCGAACTCTATATTCATAGATATCGAATAATCTAAACACTCAGACGTTACTGGGCAGATAGCGCAGACTTCTCTCCCATCAAAAAGGTTTCGGTTAGTCTTTAACGGAAAGAACCATTCTGTCGGTAGCCCGGAACATTCCGCTCGGGTGAACCAATCATTATTTACTTCTTCGCTTTTCCCGATGCCTTCTTTGCTGGCGCTTTCTTCGCAGGGGCTTTCTTCGCAGGAGCTTTCTTCTTCGCCGGGGCTTTACCTCGGAGCGCTTCCCAAGTAGCTTCATCCGCTATCCCGGTTGGTTCTAGTTTGTTCTCGGCCTGAAATTGTCCGAGCGCTCTCTGAGTTCCTATCGCAAAGCGTCCATCTATTCTTATTCCAGCTCCCTTCGATACGAGTAACTCTTGGAGAACTCTTACCGCTCTAGCGTTCGAGTTATTCGTTACCGAAAGTGGGGGTGTTCCTATATCGCTCATTTTGTTTCCTTATATGTAAAGTTGTTCTTCTGCGTCATCTGGGATATCTTCCCGGGTCTTGAGAACCGAGCCTGTCGGATCTCCTATCGGCCCACCGGCGCAGATAGCTGATTTAATAACAGCGAAAGCGGCAGGTAATCCACCGAGCGCCGCGAGTTTCAATGTGGATAATCCTCCCATATCCACACCTACTCCAGAGGCTGTCCACAGCCCGAGGAAGGTTTGAATATAAGTAGAGATTGCTCTCTCGAGAATATCCTTGACTTGTTCTTTGTTTAGATTAAACATGTGATCTCCTTATCCGAATAATGCTTTCCACGTTGCTGGGCCGACTATCGAATCAACAACTAAACCGGAAGCTCGTTGAAAGTTACGAACAGCTAGGGCTGTCTTTCTCCCAAATATCCCATCCGGGTATCCCGGGTTGAATCCTTTGTTCGCTAATCCTTGTTGTAATACTTTCACGGCGGTGTTCTTCGATCCCCGGCGGAGCGGTTGCCGTTTAACGGTTTCGGCTAGTTGCGCAATAGCGGCTCCGACTCCCTTCATATCTACTTTCTCTTTTAGGGCTTTCTTCGTTTCTGTTGGCTTTCCTTCCATCGCCGGAGCTTGGAATATGCCGTTGCTGTTTCTCCACTGGAAGTGCCACCACTCGAATGGGTTAAGAACCGTTTGCTTGATTCCGTAATCTTTCGCTATCCGGGCGACATCGCCGGTTGTTAGTCCTCTCCCGGTAATGCGTAGATCAACTGCGTGTCCGTAGCCATCGGATTGCTGTTGATGGTAGGAGCCTTGCCACCCGGGAGCAAACTTCCGATCAGGGTTCGCCGCTAGATTGAAACCGGGCTTTCGAGCCACCCATCCGTCATAGAGTCGTTTCTGATCTGCGTAGCTCCGAACACCTGAAACAATCTTAACTTTCCCAGAGATTCGGGAATCCTGATTAAGTAACGCATCGAGTCGTGCTTTGAAAGTCGGATGTAATAAATCCGTGCGCACCCATTTCGATGTTGTCGGCAAGTTAGCCATACCCATTATGTTAAACCCGGGAGCGGAAGATATCAAGAATCCTAAAGAAATATGTAAATAGTGTGGTAATACTCGGGTGTACACCTTAAGATCAATATATGGAAGCAACAAACAAAGGAGAAGATTCCATGGATAAAGAAGCAATCAGAGCCGAAGCTCAAAAGCTCGGACTACCAACAGCGGAGGAGATGTATCTCTTCGCAGAAAGAATGAATGGCTTTCGCCAAAATGATTTATTAGAAGCTAGCGGAGCGGATGTAGACCGTGTAGATTACGAACCACTCAGAGAATACGCTAATTGCGCAAACTTTCTAAAGCGTTGCGCAGGCTCCGTAAATAAAGAATCAGATAGGCTTTATACGAAGAAAGCAGAAGAGAATAGCGTTATTGAAGAAGGAGACTTAATGGTTCTCCGTAACACGAGCCCTAAATATCTCAATGGAGTAGTTGTGCTAATTGAAGAAATAGAGAAGCGCCCACAAGGTAAGACAGTTATCTGGGCGAAGATAGCGGAAGATACTGGCAAGGGAAGAAGTTTCGGTGACATCATTGGATACCCAAGCTCATGTTTCGCAGAAGCTACCCAAACGGAGAAGGAAAGAAGTCCCTACTTCGTTCACTAATCTCTAGGAGTAGAGGTAGGAGAGCCCCACTTCGGTGGGGCTTCTTCTATTTTTCGGTGTAGTTCTTACAATAGCGACAGAACAATCTAAAGGGAGAAGTAACTAACTCCGCTAATAACTTATTACAAGTTTCACAACGGACGTTAGAGAGCGTCACAGAGCCCTCTGTGGGCTTCTCAGCGTAGTAATCTATAGGGCTTTGGCGATTATGTAGTTGCACGACATTACCTGTCGCTCCTGATCGTCACGAAGGAGAGCGAACGGAGACTGTTGCGCTTCTATCTTTAAGTAAAGCGTAGACGTAAGCGTTGCGTTCTCTACCGCCGCTAATGCCTTGAATACGTCTACAGCGAGAGATTGAGCGGTTGCGTAGCTAGTCGCTCGAATGAGCGTTTGTAGTCCCTGATTCTCTAAAGGAGGGAAAGAAGTCCCGAACGTATCTGTCGGAGCTACTCCGGCTGTTTGTACGAGCGCAACGCAGGTGTCCGGACTCTCCGGGAGTCGGCCCAGAAATAAGTTGGTTCCGAGAGTTAAGTCCTGCGTAGATATCGAAGCGCTATTAAGGAAGCTCCCTATGTCGGTAAGTAGGCTCATTTTCGTCCTCGAAGCTGTTTATTAATCGTGCTAATAAGTAACGCATTAAAGGAACCAACTTTGCGTTGGAGCGGATAAGAGAGATACTTCGGACCTCTCCCCGAACCGGGAGCTACCGGACCTGTTCCCTGTCGTCCCCCAACTTTAGACTTCCCGGGCGGTTTCGGTGGGTGAAATAAGGTTTCATCTTCGTGCTGGATAACCGCATACGGAGCGCCGGGTCCGCCATACGAAATCTCTCCCTTCGGTTTATCACTGTTAATCTTCGGATATTTAACGACTCTCGACCGGGCTAGATTACCTGTATCGAAGGGAACAAGCTGGCGTGATTCCCTAGCTACATCGTTCGTTATTTCCGTAACTGCTTTGCGAGCCGCTTCGATAACAGCAAGATTACCTTCCTTCATAGCTCTATTAAGTTGGTCTATATTCTTAATAATGATTGTCATCCTCGCCTGCTTCCTATGAAAGCTACTACTCCGACTTGTCCGACAGCATCGGAGCGGATATCCACCTTGACGATAGGCCGAGTTCCGGATATCGGAGCCGGGAGAGTTATCTGATCATCAACTTCGAGCGTTAAGGTTTGATCAGGAATATAAGCTACAAACTCGCATCGAGCGAGATCATTATCAATATCCCGGTCAGCGGCGGTTATGCGGCGGACATAGGCAGGGTAGGTTGTAGCGCCACCACTGTAAGATATCTCCCCATAATTATTCCGGGAGGGAGTCGTTCGGATATCAACCGTTGTCGGTGTCATCTGAACTTTCAGATCAGTAGCGAATACTGCGGAAGGACTAGCCCCTGTCACGATGACCAACCATCATCTAGCATGTTCCCGGGCGCTGTAGCAGGTCCGGCTCCGTAATCCGAAGTGTTCGCAAATTGCCCCATAGCGAATGATGGCTTAACAAGATCACTATTTTCAAGGTCGATTTCTTTATCGGATACGGTTATTCCACCAGAGTACGGTGTCGGAGTTCCTCCTTCCGATTCCGCTAATCGCTTCAATTCCTTTGCCTGTTCCCGGGCTCCTATAGCTTTCTGCGACATACTTACACGCATATCACCAACGGCTTGATCTGCGAGCCGGGAGAACTTCGATGCGATAGTTACTAAACAACGGAAAGCGACTGTGTAAAGGGAATCCGTGGAAGTCGTGCTCCCGGTTACTTGGCTATTCGTCCAAGAGATTTCCTCATTCGCAAGTAGCTGGTCGTTTGTATCGGTGTCGCCAATAAGGAATCGAATCGCATCTAAAGCACTTGAGTCCGGGTCACCCGAATAACTCCAAGCCATATAATCTCCTTATCGGTAATAATAATTGTTGGGCGGCGGAGAGAACACCACCGCCCAACAACACTCAAATTATAGAGAGGGTTGCGTCTCTTATTAGGAAACGCAGTTTGAGAAGAAATATCCGAGAGCGGAAGAAATTACTTTGTAACTCCAAGCGCTTTCGATTTCGATTCTGTCTGCTCTAAGGTGGTCAAGTCGGAATCGACTTATCGCCGTGTTGGTTCCGATTCCTCCGGATTGGGCGAGCCCTGTCCATGAGAAATTGTACCCGGCTGATGGAGCCATGATCCCGGGGGAATCCGCTGTGTAGCAAAGGAGAGCATCTTTATCGCCAATTTGGGCGTAGGAAGCTGAAGCTCCTTCAGCGGCGGTATTCTTAATTCCACCCATAACTAGCACGCGATCAACTCCGACTACGGAAGCGATGAGATCAGTAGTAATACTTGCTGAACTCGTGTACTTGTAGCGGTCGACAATATCTGCGTGGTTTTTTAGGATACTAAATACTGCGTATGACATAACTAGTGTGTTTGGCTTGTAGCCGGTGTTAGTCAATACGGTATTTATACCTGTTTGGATATCTCCGATTGGGTCAGATCCGGAAGCGGCACTCCAAAGAGTTGAAGGTGTGCTGTCGGTTCCCCAGATAGAAGTTCCAAAGTATTTGCTTGCCCAGTCAATTTCTTGACTTAGCAACATTTGTTGGGTTAGGAATCGGGTAGCGTCCTGATCCGGGCTCAAAGGAGCGTCACTATTTGCTCGCACCTGATCTCCGATATCTTTATGGAGAGCATAGACGAGAGCTGAATATGTGTCCGTTGATAGGCCGTATCCGGTTCCTGCTGACTCTGTTCCGTCTGCTCGTAGTTCTACGGCATCACGAAAGAAGTCTTCTTGGGTGTATGTAAAAAATTTGTCACTTTGTTTTTGCACTGGAACTGTCGGAAAGACTTTCCCGGCGACAAAGTGATCTTGGTCCTGCATGTAAGCAATCGACATATTTGTCAAAATTGCGTCAATATGGACATCTCCTGTTGTTGGTTGTGGCATCGTTTACTCCTTACGCCGCTCTGCTGTTTGATATTGTTATCAATACTGATTGTAAGGTTCCTGCGGCTCCAGCAGTTAAAGCTTGACCACAGTTAAACACCGTTGTCTCTGAGCCTGCGGCCACTGGTTGTCCTTGACCGTCAGCGGATGTTCCCACAACGTCACCTGCGGCGAGAGTAGCATCGGCTGAAACTTTGGAAACACCAAAGACTCGAACGACTGCTTGCTCACCGGAAGCTGGTTTGTTCTGAAGTACTCCGATTGGTTTATCGGTTACTGCGGCGCAAACTGTCACGGTATTTTCGGCTGACATTTTTACAAAATAGTATTGCTTTGCGGATAGATCAGCGGAAGCTGTAAAAGTTCCGATGTCTATGCCCGGTGATTCGTATGCCATAATTAGGCTCCCATCTCAGCGACATAAGCGCTGTATAGTTCTGGATTATCGGTTGCAACCCGGGAGATACCTTCAGATAGACTCTTGACGGTTCCCTCGGTTACCATAGCTTTTGCCATAGCTTCGATTTGTCCGTAAGCGTCATCATGTTCAGCATTACCTTCGCTACCTATTTCCTTCAAGATGCCAGCTTCGCCCAAAGCGATTGCAACGGCATCAAGTATTGATTCTACTTTTCCTGAAGTCTCGGCATCGAAGCTCCTGAGAGAACGGAGGACCGGGGCAAATTCTTCCGGGTCAAGTTGCGGTACGATTGCCCAGCGTTGAGCATCGTTTAGCGCTTTCTCAATCTCGGAGGATTCCCGGAGAGAGTCTACCTGCGCTCTAGCGTCAGCTAGTTCTTTACGAACGTCAGCCAATTCTTTCGCAACGGTATCGTCTGCTTTCTCCATTGTTTCTTCGATAACCTCAACCTCTGGTTCGGTGGTTTGTGTTTCCACTGTTTTCTCCATTGGTTCGGTTGATTCTTCTACGGCTTCTATTAACGCTCTATCAAGATCACTGTCCGAGGACTTCATAACGGCCCATCCTTCGTGAAGACTAGCCGGGTGGTCTACGCCGCTGATCTCCTTTAAGTGTAGGTTGGTCAGCTTCTTAACTTTACGCTTGAACATATTAGCCATATCGGAGATGATAACAGTTCTCCCCGGC
>Ga0208157_1000225_pt1 | contig 35558 bp, 47 predicted proteins | sample 5_EtaG_FD_184077 | JGI IMG/M metagenome (GOLD analysis project Ga0208157, IMG submission 184077) | Marine viral communities from the Subarctic Pacific Ocean - 5_ETSP_OMZ_AT15132 metaG (SPAdes) (version 2) | ecosystem: Environmental > Aquatic > Marine > Oceanic | place: Pacific Ocean | collected...
ACGTTTGTGTTGAGCAGAACAAAGGTTCCGTCCGTCATCCCCGCTGCTGTATCAATGTTTACGGTTGCAGAGCCACCAACTAGATCAACACTGCCGCGATAAATATTGTCGGCCTGTGGCGCTTCCACAAATGAGTGAACAAGATGGTGAGTATCTGTTTTGGCGGGTAGAGGATGGTCAATCTTAAATGATCCAGAACCCTTGGAAAGACTGCCTGGGATAGAGACAGCGCCAGAGTCAGCAATAATAATCCTCTTAGTGCCTTCATCTGTTTGCAGTGAAAGACCGCCAGACCCACTAGCAATAACATCACCACACTTGATGGCAACGCTCATAACAAGACCGTTATGGCTAAGGTTCATCCGCTCTGCGCTAGCAGTGTTGAAATACATAGTGTCGTTTGAGTGAGCATACTGAACAACTGCCCGACCACGACCATCATTGTCTGAGAACAATATTCCGCCCGTGCTTCCGTTGGGAGTACGAATGTCCATCATCACTGAACCAGAATTTTCTAATATTAGTTGGTCGGCTGCGTCAGCGGAATACGATTTACCTGACCCGCCTTTGTAAACGTGGAGTCGCCCTTCAGCTGTTGGTGCGACCCCGATTCCCACGTTGCCGCTGCTGTCGATGCGCATGGCTTCGGCTGGTGCTGACCCTGTTCTAAAGACTATATTTCCGTAGCCCGTCGTCGTGCCGTGGGAATCAATGTAAAGATGCTCAAATCCGGTGGCGTCGTAGTTAATTTCACCGTAGGGAGTCGCAGCCGGATTACCAAATCTAATCGACTGATTCGCTTGTGTAGCATCATAGATGTGCAGCTTTTTAGCTGGGCTGCTAGTCCCTATGCCGACGGAGCCGCCCGAAATGCGCATGGCTTCGCTGCCGCCAAGACTAAACTTAAACGCACCTGTTGAGCTTTGAGCATCAAGCTCCACACCAGCATTACTGTTGGTGTTAGAAAACGTGCTTATTTTTAAGCCCCTGTTTGGCGTACCGCCTCCTGCGTGGAAGATAGCTATATCCGAATGATCAGTATTATTGTTGACGGTCAGAGGTGCTGAGATTGTGGCAGTTCCGATGCCCACGTTCCCATCGCCACGAACCTTAAAATAGGTCGCTGAGTTGTCGTGGTTTCTAACACTAAACGACTCATCGCTTGAGTTGCTACCAGCGCGAACCCACAACCCGTAATTTCTACCGTCAGTTGCTTCATTGTTGCGAACAGTTAAAGCATAAGCATCGTCTGCAACACCGTCTGCTGGGTCAATTGTTACTGCGCCGCTGCTGGTCAAACCATCCGCAGTCACGTTGCCGCTGAAGGTGGAGTTTCCGCTGGAATCAATTTCTAAGCGATTGGTGTTGTTAGTCAGTAGCTTCAGTTCATGCGCGGTTGTCGTACCGAAAGACATGGCAGTGTTGCCGTCCTCATACGCCAGTTTACCTGCGACCGCACCCCCAGTTCGCTGGAAGACCATTAAAGATGTGTCAGCTAATGCGTTTGATGTAAGCGTTAAAACCGTTGAGCCAGACGAAGCGCCTGTAACAGATAACCCTGCTGACATATCCACAGCACCATCAATGTCCACGACATCTAGGTTAGTGGTGCCATCAACGTCTATATCGCCTGAGATGTCTAACGTAGCAGCATCTAGCTCACCGCTAATCGTAAAGTTGCGAATGCCTGTGTAGTCTTTATTAGAATCAAGTATAACAGCCTTAGAAGCTATTGCAGTACCTACTGCTGTGCTACCAAGGTCTAATGCGTTTAGTTCGCCTACAACGGCTGTAATGCCATCTAGGACGTTTAGTTCTTCAGGAGTAGAAGTAATAGCTGTAGTAGACACTGCTGCCAATACAGGCAAAGTACCGCTTTGGTCAGGCAAGCTAATGGTTCTATCAGCAGTAGCGTCTATACTTGTAAGCGTAGTTTCTGAAGCATCCGCTGTAGCTCCTTCAAAGATTACAGCGTTGTTTGCAGTCATCTGTACAGAGTCTACAATAGTAGTAGTACCAGCTACAGATAAGTCTCCAGTAATAGAAAAGTTCCTAACGCCTGTAAAGTCCTTGCTAGAATCTAATACTACTGCTTTAGATGCAATAGCTATACCTACTGCTGTGCTGCCTAAGTCCAGAGCGTTTAACTCACCAGTTACGGCAGTAACACCATCAAGAATGTTTAATTCTGCTGTTGTGGATGTAACTCCGTCTAGGATGTTAAGTTCAGCAGCGGTAGACGTAACTCCATCAAGGATGTTCAATTCTGCCGCTGTGGACGTTACGCCATCCAGTATGTTAAGTTCAGCAGTAGTAGACGTTACACCATCAAGAATATTTAATTCAGCAGCCGTGCTTGTGACACCATCAAGGATGTTAAGTTCCGCTGCCGTAGCCGTAACCGCTGTGCCATTAATGGACAGTGCGTCAGTTTCCAACGTACCGTCAATGTCAGCGTCGCCTGAAATGTCAAGAGATCCTGCATCCAGTTCTCCTGTAAGTGTAATGTTACGGAAGCTGGTTACATCTTTGTTTGCATCTACTGTTACAACTTTACTAGCTACTACTGTGCCTACGGAAGACCCAGTGTCGCTGTAGTTCAATTCAGCAGTAGTGGCTGTTACACCGTCTAGTATGTTTAACTCTGCGGCAGTGCTAGTTACTCCGTCGAGGATATTAAGTTCTACCGCTGTAGACGTAACACCGTCCATAATGTTCAGTTCTGCTGTAGTTGCAGTAACTCCGTCCATTATGTTTAACTCAGCAGTAGTCGCTGTAACACCATCTAATATATTGAGTTCAGCAGTGGTACTGGTTACACCATCAAGTATATTTAGTTCAGAAGCAGTGGAAGTAACACCGTCTAATATATTGAGTTCTGCTGCGGTTGACGTTACGCCATCTAGGATATTTAACTCAGCAGCAGTAGCGGTCACTCCGTCTAAAATGTTAATCTCTGCGGCTGTAGAAGTTATAGCTGTACCGTCTAAGCTAATAGCGTCAGTGTATAGTGTACCATCAAAGTAACCGTCCTTAAACTCTAAGGAGCTAGTACCAAGGTCTACGTCATTGTCCGTTACAGGTGCAATAGCTCCATCAGTCATTGTAAACTGTGCAGTACCTGCGGAACTAAATGCTAAGGTGTCCGCTGCGCTAAAAAACAGCCCAGTGTTAGTGTCACCTGTGTTTGTTATGGAAGGATCACCAGCAGTACCATCAGGAAAAGAAACTACACCTGTAAACGCTGGGCTAGCAATGTTTGCCTTAGTTGCGGATGCAGTTGCAATATTATCAAACTCTGCATCAATCTCAGAGCCTTTGACAATCTTATTAGCATCACCAGATACTAAAGAGTCTTTAGCTGTAAAGTTGGTTGTCTTTGAGTAATTTGTCATACTAATTTACCTATGAGTGCTTCAGTCTTTAGTTCCTGTATTGACAAAGACCTTCCATTAATTATTGCGTCTACCCCAATAGTAGCAACTGCGCCTGATCCTGTAGATTTTACTTTAGCGTCCTCTACAATAATAGAGGCACTGTACTCTGCTTCGCTTGTGTTGTATTCAGCAATCCCGTACTCTGCTATATTAGAGTTTGATATTGTTAACGCTTGTTTAGTGTACGCCTCTGTATAGTCGTAGCCCCAGTTAAGAACAAGACTACTACCTTGACCGCCAATAACCTTAAAAGACAGTTCTTTAAGTATTTTAAGTCTTGAAGGATCACCAAAAGCCAAAGGCTGTGTGTAATACTTCATTGTGTAGGGGCTGGTATCGTCTAAAAATTCTGAGTATTCGTTGATACCTTTTTCTGTACCTAAAAATACTGTACCGTCTGACCCTATACTTCCACAAAGTATTTTAGTAGAGGGCCAAGTAGTAACTCTATTACTACCGTCTTCTAAAGTTCCCCGCATATCGAAACAAAAAACAAGAGAACTAGAAGGAAAGAACAAAAGATAAAAAGCATTCTCTGGACTATATGTAGATTTTATATTACCTGTTTCTAATCCTGTTCGTTGTATAATATCGTCGCGCACATTTTTAGAAACATTCCCAATTGGGTTTGATTTCTCTTGTATAGTTCTTCCTAAACTACGTACACCAGAGTCAGACAGGAAAATTAAATCAGTTCCTGTATCCTGTACACTGTCTCTAGCTATACAGCCAATGCCTGTTATAACATCAGCCAATACCATGCTTGCAGGAGCAGAAGCGCCTGAGTACAATAATATACTTTGCTTACCAAAAATAACTAAAAAGTTGTTAAACTCTCTAATAGCTACAATTTCATCAAACCCTGTAGGCCAAACTGTGGTTAAGTCTAAAGATCCTGACGTACCCCCTGTCCAATCGTCACCATCAAGAGTGTCTGAAAAGTATAGAGTGTACTTGTTGCCTGTGACATCCCCAGCCCAAAGCCTACCAAACGCAGCACAGCCTTCATTAGCATCAGGAGCATCAGAGGATAATACCCCTATAGTCCCTGCGCTTGTAGTGTACTCTAGTGCGTCATGTCCTCTCTGGAAAAAGTATGCGTCGCCGTTAAACGACACTATTTTCCAGTTGTTGGCACTTATAGTCATGCTGTTTGTTACATCAGTCAATGACGTAGTGCCAGTAAAAATTTTGTTGTTGCCTGTTGAGAATACTATTTTAGTACCGTCTCTTTTAGTAAACTCAAACACGCTTTCTATACCAGCACTAGACCCTAGAGGGGTAGTAGAGCTAGTAAGTTTTTTTATTCCCTGTCTGGCACCTATCCTACCAAACTTATCAATGACAGCATTCTCTGCAATGGATGCAAAGGACGAATCTTGGTTGACAGGAGAATCCTGAGTGTTTAACCCACGAAACCCCGGCGCTCCTACATATATGCTTTGTCTTTGTTGTGCCATTATGCGGGTCTAAAAATAAATTCTTCAGGATTCTTATATGCGTCTAGTGCAATCTCGTCTGATAAATGACGGTCTGCAATAAGGAAGTAATCTTGTGCAGTTGTACCTCCAGTTTCTCCTCTTTCTCTTGCCAACAAAGCTACAGCCGCATGTACAATAGGATTAGACGGTATTGCAGTTGTGTCTGTGTCGTTACTCAATACGCCTTCTCTAGCTATCAAATCAAAGCGTAAAGAGTAAGAAGCGTCTGGAGTTGGGTATACAGTAACTTGTGTATCTCCTGACCCGTCTACACCTGAGTAAGTAAAGTAAGCAGGTGCGCCACTAGTAGACCCAGCATTGTATACTGCATTGTTTACCCAAGTAGGTGTTTGGTAAGTAATAAAGAAATTAGATGTGTCGTTAATGACACTATATATTTTAACACGTTCTCCTGCATTTGTCAAGCTATATTCTGAAGTTCCTGCTGATGCTGAAACAACTACTGTAGTCCTAAGTGCAGACCAATCGTGTGAATTCTCTACCTGTGTCTTTGCGTCATTTACAAAGTCACCTACCATCTTAGAGTACGCTGTGTTAGCTACTGCCGACACTTCATCTTCACGTAAGCGTCTAAGTACGCTGTTCACTAATGTTAAGTATTGTGTACTCATCCTATTATGTTCCTAAATAAACTGGGTGCAAACTCTGGTGTCTTATACATAGTTGCTCTTTGTACTTCTTGAGGTGCTTGATATGTAGGCTTAAACTCTAAGTCTTCAAACAAAGTACGAGTAACTTTGCCGGGGTTTAGCATTCCAAGGGCTAGTCCTGACGCTAAGCCTATTCCAGTCCCTGCACCAGCGCCTTCTCCACGCCCCTGCCCCTGACCCTCACCAAAACCCTCACCAAAACCTTCTTCGCGTCCTGCGGCTTCTGCGGCGGTTGCTGCGGCTTCTCCAGCAGCCACTGCTTCCGCTGTTGCAGTTTCTCCAGCAGCCACTGCTTCCGCTGTTGCAGTTGCACCTGCGGCTTCCGCTGCTTCTACAGCAGCATTTCCTGCGGCTACAGCAGCGTCTACAGCATCTTGACCAGCTTGCACAGCATTTGCTACGTTAGTTTCTCCTGCTGCTATGGCATTTTGTAAAGTTGTTGCTGATTCACTTATTGTGTTCTGTAGTGTAGTTTCAGCGGCTTCCATAGCTTCAGAAAGAGCAGTATTACCAGCTTCTATTGCTGCGGCTTTAGCTTCCGTAACCTCAGTAAGTTTTGTGTTTAGAGAATCTATAGATCCTTCTAAAGTGGTTACTGAAGATTCTAAAGTTTGTATGCTTTCTGTTTGGGCTGCTATTGTTCCAGTTTGGTTAGATATTGCTTCATTAGCTGAATTTAGTTCAGCCTGTAATGACGACGCTGTATCTTGTGCGTTTTCTAAAGCTGTTGCGGATGTTTCTAATTTAGTTTCTAAACCTTCAATAGCTGTACCCGCTGATTCTAGTTCTCCTTCTAAACCCTCAATAGTTGATTCAAGACCTGTTTTTTCTGTAGTAAAATCTGCCTCTACTTCACTTACAGCTTTTTGAACAGCAGCATCTATATCCCCTTGGTCAAACAAAGTAGTGTCTTCAGGAAGATTAGCTAATACTGTTTGTTTGGCTTCTTCTACTTCTTCAGGCGTAAATAACCCAGAAGTAGCACCAGCTAAAGCAATAGATACAAAATCATCTACCTGCTTTTGTGTGAACATTCCCCCAGAAGATGGTGGTGGTGGAGAAGCTGGTGGTGGAGCAGAAGGAGGAGGAGGAGGTGCGGAAGGTGAGGGTGCAGAAGGTGCTTTAACGCTTTCTTGTCCTTCTTGTGCTTCTGCTGCTTCTGCTGCTGATGAGGACTCACTACCGCCTACTTCACTTGTGTCAATTGCTGGTGGTGGTATGTTGAGAGCAGGGTCTTGTGGATCTTGCATATCAACGTCTGATGTAACATCGTTTAGATCAACAATAGTTTCAAAAGTTGTTTCTGGTGGTGGGGTAACTTCGTCAGGCTCGTCTGGCTTTACTGCTTTTTCAGTAGTGTCTGTAGGTTCTTCTCCAAGATCAACTTTACGAACAACTCCATAAGCAGTGTCTAAAATTTCTTTTATGGTAAAAGGGTCAAGATCTGCTTCAAGCAGTATCTTTTCTGCTTCTTGTCTGTCTGAAGTTCTATTTTTTACTTTTTCTGCGGCAGTTTCAATACGTTCTTCTTGGAGCAGCGGATCATCTGGGTCGTAGTATTTACCAGCAGTTGCTATAGAACTTAGCATATTAACAGGGCCAGCAAACCCGCCTATAGAATCTCCTGCTGTTGCAGCAGATCCTCCTGAAAAAACGTCTCCAATAGTAGTTACACCGCTAGTGTCTACGTCATAAATAGGATTACCTGCTGCGTCTACTCCTGTAGTTACAGCTTCTTCGCCAAACAAAGGAACATCTGCAAAAATATTGCCTAATGCTTCTTTAGCTCCTCCCAAAACCTGAGCAATCATAACAGCCTTGCCTACTTCAGCAAGAGTCCTTACGCCAGTAGCAAAATCACTTTCATTTATTTCGTATGTTCTTAGCTCACCAAAGCTAAAGGGGTCATACAGGTACTGTCCTGTACCGTCTGAAAAAAGAGGATTGACACCGTACTGCCCCATAAGCTGTTGTACTTCAGGGTCTTTGGTGTATACGTCATAAAGTGCTTGTTCGTAGTTTGCACCTGTAGTCGCTTGTACTTGAGGTACTTTGTCAAGCAGTAGTGTTCTTATTGCGTTTTGAAAGTCACCAAGGTTTTCTTGAGAAGCGTTAGTAAATCTGTTTAGCTTACCTTGAAAGTCTCCTTGGTCTTGAGGAAGTTCAGGCAACTCCCCTGTAACTGAAGACAAGTAATCTTCTGCACTTACAATGTTTGATAATGCTGTAGGTGCGCCCCCCATACCTGCGGCTTCAGATCCAAAGGTATCAGCAAAAGGATCTAACCCTGAAGTTGTCTCTGCTTCTCTAAGGCCTAAATCGTAGTAAGAAGCTACTTCGTCAGGATCATCTGTAGTCGCCCCTGATGCTAAAATGTTCCTGTATACATCAGTAATAGAGCCTAGCTGTCCTGCTGTGTACAGAGGATTAGAAGCTAGTGGAGGAGTATATTTTTCTTCTTCCTTCTGTTCTTGTTCAGCAGAAGCCACACCACCCATAAAGCCGGGAGGTAAGTCAAACTCTGACTCAAAAGGATTACCAAAGAAGAACTGTTCTGCCCTCATTTGCCACCCCAGCTAGACAAGGTTTTGATACCAAAGCTGGCAGCTATAGCACCACCAAGGAATGCTTTGTAGTAATCTGGCATTGTGGACAATACAGTAAACCCCTGCTCAACGTATGGAACCATTGTAGGTATAAACGCACCTATCAATGGCAAACTTAAGATAATAGCAAACCACTCATCCTTCCAAGAAGACTGAGAGGCAGCGGCTTGTTGAGTTTCCCAATCAGCGTCCGCATCAATACGTCGCATCTTGGAGTCATGTACAGCTTGCTTTTCAGCAGCTTTGTTTTTAAGGAAAGTACCTGCTAACCCAGTTATAGGCCCAATCAAAGATTGCCACATATACTCACCTTAAAAAGAAAGCTAGGGGCCACCTAAGCAGCCCCATGCTTAACCTACTATTAGCTAGCAGGAACTACCAGAGTCAGACCAGACGCTGGACGAAGTACAGCTACTCCGTACAAGGTGTCTGAAGTAAACAAGTTAGAGAGGAACTCTTGCTTGTACTGAGTCTGTGAACGTACACCCATTTGCTCTGCCATGACGATAGCATCACTATGCATCAACAAGCAGCCCAAAGAGTCTACTGTGCTATTAGAGTTAGCACTAGCGGTTTCAACAACAGGACAGTTAGTGCTGACAAAAACATCAATACCGTACAGTTGACCAATCTGGCCGTTTGTAACTTGACCGTTGTTTACGAAGTCAGAACTAACATAGCGATCAATACCCATAATGGTGTTGCGAACAACAGGTGGGATAATGAAGCTACGTCCGTCCATAGGAACGTCAGCATCGTCTAGCTTCTGAATGATACCACGGAATGCTGCATCAGTAAATACGTCAGCAGAAACTACGGTGTCAACAGCGTAGGCAGAAAGACCATTAGAAGCGTCTACAAAGAAAGTACCTCCGTTGTTTGCGTAGGTCGTAGACGTTGTACCAGACGCACCCAAGCCAGTAGCCAACGAGTGGAGGTCGGTGTCAACTTGCTTAGCCAGCGCATAACCAGCATCTTCAGTATAGAACTGACGCAAAGAAGACAAGGCTTGTACATCCGTAATATCCTCAATCAAGCGTGAGTATTCAAAGTGCTTGTTGATGGATACTTGCACTTCGCTTTCCGTAGCGTTCTGCACCGTTACAGCAGTATTTTCTGCTTTAGCGTGTGCATCGCCACGTACAGGCTTAGGTACATGGATCGTATCACCTTTCTTGCCAGCCATTGACATCTTTTTGACAAGGTTTGCCAAGACAAGGTTTTTCTGGTAAGCGGCGATAATTTCGTCACTCCAGATTTCCGGGATGAAGGTTGCTGCGCTAGTATTGTCAACAAACCCTCCAGTTGCGGGATATGTAGAATCAGTCATTTAATATCTCCTCAGATATACTATTTGACCCTCTTTTCAGCATACGCTCTCATTATTTCATCTTGGAGAGCAGTATACCTATGAGGATCGTCTTTCATAAGTTTAATAATGTCTGCGCGTCTATAGATTTTCTTAGGGCTTGATTCAGAGCTACCACTGGCATTGCCTGTACTAGCTGTACGTACTGCTTGCTTACGGCTCTGCTTTTCAGCATTAGCAGCTTGACCAATCATTTGTTGACGTTCTTTCCAAAGATTGAAAAGTTCATCAGCAGCTTCGTAGTCGTACTGTTTATCCGCTGCTACAAACAGCTTTGTCCTAATCTTAGATGCTTCAATCCACTCTGCAAATTTAGTATCCTTTAAGATACTTTCCATGTCAGGGTGATTAGTCTTCAGTGCAGATAATGCAGTTTGCATTCTGTACTGTTGGCTAACTGATTCAGCTTCCTTAATTTTAGGATGGTTCTGAATAGCCTGTGCTACTGCCTTCTCAGGATCAGTAAAGAAATCTACTTCTTCGACTTGTTCTTGTTGTTGTTGGGGTTCCGTTGTGAGTTGTGTTTGGATGTAGTTGTCAACAACCTTACGTAGCTCACCTACCTCAGAACTTTGTCGCCCCAATAGCTTTTCAGCTTCTTGGTGCATCTGTACAAGTTCCTGTGCAGACTTGCCTTGGTATTTGTCAGGAATCTCAGGTTCACTAGGAGTTACCTGTTCTTCCACTTCCGGTTGATCTTGTTGTTCAGCAAATACGTCTTCAGTAGACGCTTGCTCATCTTCACGCTCAATTATTTTAGCCATTATTAAACTCCGTACCTTAGTATTATGGAGAGATTAAAAAAGAGTTCTAGCTACGAACTTTGCTTTTTTTCGTATTGGATGTGACTCTGCCTAGCCTTTGCCCAACGCTTAGTAGCGTCAGGGAAGTCTCCGCTTATTGGGTCAAGAGAAGACCTGATAGGTGAGATAATCCTCTTAGCACTGTACCCGCACTTTTCGCACCTAACTGTGCGTTTATCTTCAGGTACTAGCGCCTCAAATACATGCCCATCTAAACACTTAAAATCATACAGCTTGAACATTGTCTTCTAAGTCAAGTTCTTCCTGTGTTTCTTCCAAAGCGTCTTTTTCAGCATTGTTAATTTGAGTTTCTAAGTTAAACAGAGTAGCAAGTATTGCAAGTTGTCCTTTACGGAAGTGCAAGTTGTCGTTATCTGTTGTTAGTTCAACTGAGTTTATTTGCGCTACGTTTTGACCTAGATCTTTCATTAGTTGTTTCCAACCTTCTGAACGAAACATCTCAAAGTAATTAGCAAAGTAAACTTCTAGTTCCTTAGTCATCTTATGTATTCCCTTAATTTAGTTAAGATACAGTTTAGATTATATCATACTTTTGACAAAAAGTCAAGTGTTTTTTAATACATTTTTCTACCAGTGGTTTTACGCATTGGTTTCTTTTTCATGGCCTTCTTTTTCTTTGCAGGTCTACCAACTTGTTTTCCGTAAGTTCCTTTTCCCATTGGCATATCAGTCTTCCTCTTTTTTTGGTGGATCTCTAAGTAACAGTTTAGTACCTACGTCAGCCACAGGCACTACTCTGGGTTCACAATACGCATCAAAATGTCTAGTCTTAGGCATAACGATAGCGTGTTGCCCTACGTCCTGATGAACTAAGGCTGTTTTATATTCAAGGCAGGAAGTCAACTCTCTAAACGCTAACTCCATTGTAGGCACATTCTTTTCAAGAATTACCAACATAAAAATTAACATGGTCATGCTTTAAGATCTACCGTGTACTTGTCTTGGTTAAAGACTTTTAAGATAGTGACCATTAGTTGTCCGTTTTTGTACTCATAGTAAAACTGTTCAAGATAAGTTATGGCCTGTACAGCGCCTTTAACTGCGTATGTTTTTTGTTTTATAGAGTAAGAATCTTTAACTCTGTCAGTTACTATAAACTCGTGTGCGTTAACACTATTGGGAAAAGGAGCAGCTACAGCTTCCACTATAGCCTTCTTTTCTGTTTAACAACCTGTGTTTTTACAGCAGTAGGTGCCTGTAGCTCCCATGTTAACAAGAACAGCTTTGTGTCCCATGCGGTTCCAAGGACTCTTGGCGCTTGGTTCCGCACGTACACCACTGCTCCGTATCCGCACTTTTCGTGGTTGTATTGCAGCCACATTTGCGCAACCCTGTGTCGCTTAGATGGTGGTTGCACGAAGCGTAACATCCTGTATTCTCGCATGTCGCAGAACAAGTTTGGGCGTTCTGGGTCATACTCTATTTGGACAGGAGGGCTTGAACCAATGCGGCGATTTGTTCGTTCGTTTTCTCTTGAATTTTCTCCTGTCGCTCCAAGCTGGAAACGATGGCCTCCACTTTGGCGCTCGTCACTGCCTGTGCTTGACCATTCGCTTGAGCCTTTTTTGCAGTCTCCTCCGCTATCTGAGCTATACGCTCACGATCTTCTGCTGCGTGTGCAGTATTAGCTTGCAGTACACCCCAAGCGACTGCTAGGCTTACAGCGGCGGCAGCAATAGGTAACGCCCATTGTGGTATTTTAATAGAGTTTTCAGACATTGGTTTTCCTTATTATACTGCCCGTAACGTAGCGGACTTTTTGTTTACTATTTTATTACTAGCTTCCAAAACAAAATTAGAATGGTTTTTAATCATACGCAACACCTCCATCTGAATGTCAAGGTCTTGCGCTTCAATCAAAGAACCTCCAAGGTACGAAATTGTCTCTGCATTTAACCTTAGAGTGCTTATTTCAGGATTTTCAATCATAGGCACAAGTTCAGCATCTATCATGGTTAGTCCTTATTTTTTTCGTGACTTAGCTCCTACACACTTCCAACGCTTTCTTGATAAATTGTTTGGAGTGTTAGGGTCATTTTGTTTTTTCTTAGGAAGTCTTTTTTTAATACCTAAACTTCTAGCGCAGTAGCTGTCGCCTTTGCTGGTTCCCGGCTTGACTCTAGGGCCACCGCCTTTTGCTGATCCAGCTTGCCCATAAGATACTCTTTTGCCGCTAGAGGTTACTTTTACCTTTGCTTTTCCTTTCCTTGGTTTTGCCATCAAGCAGCCTCTTGTTGTTTAGTCTTGCGCGTCTGCGCTGGCCTTTTCGCTTCATTCTTAGATTCTAGTTCCTTAATCTTGTTTTCAAGTTCTTCAAACTTGGCGTTGATTTGGTCTAATGCGCTTTGAAACTGTACTGAAGTTACTACCATGTTACTGTCCTTGTCCTACTGGGGGTTTGTTTTGCTGTACAAGTTTGAGATCAATCTCTTTCTCTTTCAGCATAGTTTGTGCCATCTTCAACCTACGGTCAAACTCCTTATCGTCTTGGTCACCTGCCTGTAAGTTGGTTGTGATAGCCTTGATCCTATCAATCTCTAGCTCCTGTGGTGCCAACTGAGTCTCTACGGCCATCTTCTGCGCCCTAGCTTGTGATTCAGTGGCTTGTCCATTCAACGCTGCTGTCTGGGACTGCTGGAACTGTAATTGTGCCTGTTGTGCAGCCTGTGCCAACTGTTGTTGCTCTGGAGTAGGTTGTGATTGCTGTGCTGCTTCCTGTAGTCTAGCAGTAAGGTCTTCACGGTTTGATAGGTTCATGTTGTCAATGATGGACTCTATTAACGTGTTGTACAGAGGTGAGTCCTGTGACATTGTTTGCAGAAGTTGGACAAGCTGAGTTACTTCGTACTCACGAGCTATAATGCCCAGTGTAGACGTAGCGTCAAACTTGTAGTCAGCTACGGGATAGTTTTCAGGATCAAACTGCATGTAACGGTAGGCAGCTTTCTTTACAAACGGTATGAGGAAACAGTCTTGGAAGTTTATTAGTGTGCGTTTGTGACGCTTAATAATAGCACCAAGAGACATGCTAATTCCAGCAGCGGTAGCTTCTCCATTGATACTTCCCGGAATGCCAGCAGAGTCAATCGCCCCTGTAGACATCTGTACCATTCTTTGTAACGCATTTGCTTGCTCAAAAGTTATTTGGCTTACCTGACCAAAGTTAAAGGGTTGTAGGACTTGCCTTGGGTCACCGTTGGTTAAAACAATCTTGCCGGGACGTACCTCTGGCCTAGACCCTCTAGGAAGCCGTGTAGCGTCCATAGCAAGCATTGGGTGTACAGTAAGGGATAACGCATCAATACGTGCGCGTAGCTCTGTATCAAGCGCCTTTTGGCTATTATAGCCTTTCTCACAAACACCTCTACCCCAGAACCTTCCCGGCACAACATCCCAAGGGAATGCTACGATAGGGCGGTCACTCATCATGTAGGGGCTTTCTTCAGCCTTCAGGAGTATGCCACCGTTAGCAATGACAATGATTGCTTCCACGTAGAAACTTTCAGTTGTTTCGTCATCGTCGTCTTCTACAAGTGTTTCTATCTCAGCTATGTCCTCATCGTCAGCCATCATAAGTTCTTTTTCAGACTTAGTTAGCAGGTGTCGAGGTACTTTACCGTAGTATTTTGTTAAACGTACTTTATCGTCATCAAAGCTGGATAGCTCTTGGTCAGGCTCTAGTTCGTAGTCTCTTGGAGCGTTACCAACGTACACATCAGCGTACACTCCAGACTCCTGTAGTTCCTCCACAAGATGTCGTGACACAAACTCATCTACAGCAACTCCAAGCGCATTGTCTACGTTTGTAGCTACAGGGTCAATGAGAAAGTTTTGAGGAAGGATGGGTCGCAGTTTGACCATTGTGCGGTCAGTCACATTAACACCCACTGCTGTCAACTCACCACCCATGATAGGCTGAGTGGCGGGAGCCATCTCTTTAACTTCCTCAAGCACTACCTCACCAATCCCCGTACCAAAAACGGCTGAGTTGATGAGGCACTCTCCTACTGCCTGACGTAGCTTTGATTTCTCTAGGTCAGCGTGGAGTTTGGTTCGCAGGTACACAATGTCCTGAGATTCTTGATCGTCCATATCGTCAGTAATACTAAAGTATTTGCCGCGACCAAACGTAGCTTCCTCAATCTCCGCTACACTGGACTCTACAGCTTGCTGCAATGCAGGGCTGATTATTCTACTTCTTTCGCTCTTTCTGTCTGAGTCTTGTGCTGCCCAGATACCTCTCCAGAGCCTGTAGTATTCTTCGTTACGCTCTGCGTAGTTTGATTCGTAGTGGTCACGCCAAGTATTGCACTTGTCTATGACCCAATCTTCAATATGTTGCTCAGTGGCAAGGGTGTCGTTGTCACCGTACTCCATTACTTTTTCCTTGGCTTTTTAGCTGTTTTAGCTGCTTGCTTAAAGGCTTTTGCGGTTGGAGCGCCTTTGGCTCCTACCTTACGCATTTTTTCTCCAGACCCAGCAGCAATACGCTTGCGTTTGGCTTGAATGTTAGAATACAGTCCTTGTTTAGCCATGTTACTTCCCTACCTTCTTTTGTGCTGTTTTGTGTGCTTGAGTAAAAGATTTACCAGCCCTCATAGCTTTACGCATCTCAGTCATGTGCTTTGCACTATGGTGTACTGAGTGTTTTTTCAACGTAGCTTGTTGTCTCTTAGTAAGTGCAGCCATTAGTACCCCGTTACTGTGTCTAAAACTTCATGGTCATCTATTTCAAAGTCGTATGTGTACGCTATCTTAGCCAACTGGTCTATGTAAGCTAATGAGTCCACAAGGTCATCATGTGTCAGTGGATCAGGAAATTGAAATAACTGGTCTAAGAACCGACTGTTCCACTCCCCTTTGTCAAGGGTTACGAAACCATTTTCAAACCTGCCCTGTAGCGCCCACATGACCCTATCAGTCTTCTTTTTGTTTCCGTGGGTCAACTCATCAACCCTAAAAAACATCCCGTACCGCTTCATCATGTCCGTCAGAGGGGACATAACAGCCTGTCTAGCAATACCTTTCTCTATGCCTATCCCTACTGGCTTGTAGTCCCTGACAACCTCAAATATCTTTCTGGCTGTCTCAGACAACTCCCAGCGCCCATGAACTATGTTTTCAACATGCCAGTGTCCACTGTCATTAACCTTGACAACCGCTATGGCTGTCTCGTCCAATTTACTGTTCTTAGTACGCTGCTTGTTTACTTCCTCAAAGCCAGCTAGGTCAATGGCTATGTAGTAGTCACCGTACTCAGGGGATTCACCAAACTTGACCCAATCCTCCTTGAACATCTCAGAGCCTCTGGCCTCAAAGGAAGCCATAAACTCTTGTCTAAACGCATAGCTGGACATACTCTTTTTAGCTACGTTTATCTCCTCTGCGTCCAATAGAGGGTTGTCATAGCTTGTAAAGTGCCACGCTTTGTACGTTGGGTCATCGTCTAACTCAGCGTACTGATACAACTCATAAAAGTGATTACGTCCCATAGGCGTACCTATGAACAACGCATTCCCCTTTTGGTCAGCCAATGCTGGCCTAAGAATCTGCTCAAATACTTCAGGCTTCATGTCTGCGTATTCGTCCATGACCAGAAACTTCAAGGACACACCACGCATAGTCTCTGGCCTGTCCGCACCCTTCAACGATATTGTAGCACCATTGATTAGCTTTATCTGTAGGTTGTTAATGTGGCTGGACACAATCACTGGATTCCCCAGTTCAAGCAGTGTCTGCCACATGATGTCCCTAGCCTGTCCCTGTGTAGGTGCAACGTAAAACACATTACCCTTACTGGACTCCAAGGCGTTAACAATCAACAACCATGCTGCTAGTCTGGACTTACCAGTACGTCTACCAGCGGCTACAATCTTAAACCTTGTATCGTCACTCCATACCTCTTGTTGCCAAGGGAGTAACTCAATGTTAAGATCAGTCAAAAGGCTTACCGTAATTTTTACTAAACTCTATAAACTTAGGAGTCTTATAACCTCCTTTAGCGTAAGTTAACGCTTCTTTTTTAGAATCCATTTGTAGAAAATTACCTGTCTTAAAATTATACTCTCTAGCTTGATCTGGGTCATCAAACTGATAAAGTTCTCCTGAGTCTAACATGACTATCGTAGGGAACACATACCAGTTGCCTCCCTCGTCAACTTCAGCAGCCATCCTGTGTGTGGATATAGACCCGTCTTTATTTTCAATAACAGGGTACTTTTCAGGATTTTTTATTCTGTCTAAAAACTCTGGTTGTTTTTTCTTAGCCACTTAAAGTTTCCATAGCTTGTTAATAACACCACACCACAGCATCAGTATCTCTAGTATCCACATGGATAAACCCATTAGCCACACCTATACCCCTAAAGCCCATAATCATTGCAGCTTTAATTATCTTATGGCGCTGTTGGCCTCCTGACACCTTAATGTCAGCAGCTATACCTTCAGAGTGTTTCCCCGGCTTAGCCTTCTTTGCCTCTATAGAGTGCTTAGGTGACCTATATCCGCTAGTGATTACAAAGGGAAAACCACATGCTTCCCTTAACTCATCTAGCTTAGCAACGAACTCTGGCTTTATCTGATTCTCACCTGTTTCTTGACAATCAAAATCTTCTATCTTGAAGTATTTGTAGTTAGCCACTTTCTTCCGTAAACTCCCCTTCAATGGTGTTTTCTTCTTCTTGTTCTTGTTCGGTTGTTGCTTCTTTTTCACTCGTACCAGAGACACTTGTGGCGACTTGCCCAACACCTGAGATAGTAATTGACACAGACTGTCTCCCACCTGTAGAATCCTTTTCAAAATAACTTAAAGGCAACATCCTATCCATTACTAGTTTCCATGCTGCCGCTTGATTTTTATGGTCATCGTTAAGAGCAGCATTAAAAATACTATCCAGAACCTTGTTAGATTTAGGGGAAGCAAGCATTCTAGCCTTATATTCGTTAATAATGCTAGCGTCACCTTTAGGGCGACCTACTTTACCCCTGTTTCCTGTAGTTTTAGAGACTACATCAGTCTTCCTTGGTCTTCCTCTTTTACGTTTAGGTTGATCCATAAAGTATTTACCTTAGTACCTAAGAATACTATCTGATTATATCATATTTTGTGTCAAAAGTCAAGGATTATTTTAGATTATTTAGTTATAAGAGTGTCCTTTTACTGTGTTTTTAGTAAATTCTAGTTTTCTTTTGTAAACAAGAGGTTAGTAAGCACTAACTATTGGTCATTTTAACCTAATTTTGGCCTATTTTGTACATGAGAGGGTACTATAATTTATTAAGCAGCACAAGCCCCTCCCCCGTCCCCTCTAGCATACCCCGGCCCTCATGTCAACCATAGACAAACCAAAGGTTGGCATGGTTATTGCATGTGTTGACTAGAGTTGGCATGAGTTTTGCATAGGAGCCTAGCCCTCTGGCTACCACAGCCAACCAGAGAATACAAGTGTTGACATGTGAGAGGCACTCTGGCACCCCATAGGTCAACATAGGTCAACCCAACCAACCACAAGCACACAACACCACCCATTGCAACTACTATATAGTTATATGCATAGATTAAATAGTTATTAGACACCAGTGATCCACACGCTATCATGGCTTCACAAATTAATAACTACATAGGTAAACACATGAATATAAAAGAACAATATATAGAATCTTTAAACTGTGCACTGGACAGTTGTTACCGTGATCTCGATTACTACGAGAGCATTGGTCATCAGAGCAATATAAACGAGGTGGAGCAGCGCATTGTTTCACTTAAGCAACAAATTGAGGACGTAGTCTAATGGGCACATTCACAACATTACTAGACATCCGTAACGACATAGCCGACTCATTGCATACTGTTGGTTTAGACAACTGGTCGCAGCGCCTAGTCATAGGGAGCGAGTACAACAGCATGTCGCGAGCTATAGAGGCCTACTTAGGCATAGACAAGGACACAGAGCATGACATGCCTGAGACGCTGGAACAGATGAAAGCATGGTATTCTGCAAGCGGAGGTCTGACATGGCTGTTTAACGATGCAGTGCGAGAGTTCAACATACCAGTAACACTAATAGAGGAAACAATAGCAGCGTAGTGTTCTATGGCTGACTATTGTCAACAGTAGTCAGCACTGGTAACATTGCCAAGTACATTAACAGTAGAGGTTTACACATGAAACTAAGACAAATCGCAGCTAACCAGACAGAACTAGAGTTACCCTGTGGCGCTGTAGTTCTATTCAGTTACGAGACACCAGTAGCAGCACAGTTAGCGTCAGGTGGTTTTGTACGCACAGAACAAAAATGGTCTGTAACCACTAGCCGACACATTAACAAATGGTTGCAGGGTATTGACGCGCAGGAAGTACCACAGGCAGACCTATACAATTTAACGGGAGAGGCAGCATAGATGTTAAAAGACTGGAAATATAAATTAATGATTATTGGCCTAATGTTTATCCTAGTGGTAGACTGGGAACACACACTAACACTCTGGGGATTTTAGGATGATTCGTAACACTTTTGCAGCCATAGGCGTGTCTCTGTGCATTCTGTACACCATAACAGGCACCTATGTAATACTGCTACATGCGGGATTTTAGGATGATTTGGAGCGCGATAAAAGACTTTTGCACTGCCTATGTTGTAATACTGGTGCTGGTTGGTGTATTATTTTTGATTGAAACTTACTTACTGGGGTAAATTGTGGACGATTTAGATATATTGTTGGACAGAGCGATTACATGGTCAGAATGGGAAAATAGTTACGTTTTGATTATGAACATGGTAGAATTTAAACAACGCATTAGAGAGATTGTGCAAGAGCAACAGGAGCAGAACACATGAGCAACGAATATAAAGAAGCTAACGACGAACGTCTCATGGAATCAGTCTATGAGATAGTGGACAGCCTGACAGAACCAGCAGCACGCAGGTTACTAGAGGACATGCTGTTTACACAAGGTATAGAAAGCGAAGCATTCGACTGGACGCTACGCAACCAGACTAAACAGTTTATCGAACAGGCAGAGAAGGCAGTAGCATGAATATATTTTATATCTCAACTGATCCTGTGCGTGCAGCAGTGTGGCAGTGTGACAAGCATGTAGTCAAAATGATCCTAGAGTCAGCACAGATGCTATGCACAGCACACCATGAGTTCGGGAACCATGAAGTACCGTACAAAGTAGCGCACAGGAACCACCCCAGCACTATCTGGGCGCGTAGTGGTGCCAAACAGTACAATTGGCTCTATAGGCATTTTCAGGCTTTATCAGACGAATATACTCAAAGGTATGGTAGGGTGCACCTAACCTGGCAAAAGTGCGCACAGGCTCTCTCTGAGCCACCTATGGGCATTCCTGATATTGAGTGGACAGATCCACCACAATGTATGCCAGACGAATGCAAACGTGCTAGTAGTCGAGAGGCATACCGTGTATACTATTTCAAATATAAACCACAGGTTATCGACATGCGATGGCCTGAGAATCGACAACCACCAATGGAGCTATTTGCAGCATGAGCGATACATTCTCACATGACATAGACGAAACAGATGAATCTGAGCCTGAGAACCTCAGTGTTCGTGAGTTAAAAGAAAACGACCTGATCGAATACAGGTTGAACACCATGACCATATCAGAGGTATGCAATGCGGCCTCTAAATGGCTAACGATGACAATAGCCGACCACAGCGACGCACAGATTGATGCATTACATGAAAAACTATTCAATAGGGAGCTACACTGATGAGATGCAGAGCGTGCAACAGCGGCCCATTGGGTGAGATTGAGCTAGCTAGGAAAGACCACAAAAGCGGGGAGTTCCTAGACCTGTGCAACACTTGCTACACTGTGTCCAATAGAGCCATAATTGCTCAACAATATGAGTCGCTCTATCTGGACGATAGCCAACTGGATGAGCTAGAATTTGAACTTTTTAACTAGGAGGACTTGCGTTGATCTGAAAATCCTGTATAATATACCTATGAAGCGAAGGAATAAACATAATGTATATTCTTAAAGTTTCATATTTAGTAACCTACAATAACCATAGGAGTCTATAGATGGCTGTAGCAGAAATGAAAGTAGCCTTTAGTAACTTGCGCGAGACTGAGACTTATCAGGGACAAGATACTGGACGGTTTACCTTGACGGGTACTCTGGACGATGCAACAGCAGAGATGTTGTCAGCGCAGGGTGTTAAAATCAAAGCTTACGAGGACATGGCACAACGAAAGTTTGCCAGTAAGTTTCCGGTGAAGATCATAGACGCGAATGACGCGCCCTTCACTGGTGACATTCCCAGAGGCTCTCTTGTACGCATTAGCTACAAGACAGGCCCAGCACACCCAGTGCATGGTACGCCGACGTACCTGAACGCTGTGCGAGTGTTGGAACTTGCAGAAGATGCGTCGGGAATAGATGACGAACTCTAAGTTTATTAAGCATGAGTCCTGCCCAGTATGCGGCAGTAGTGATGCGCTGGCCCGTTATAGTGACGGGTCGGCCCATTGCTTCTCCGCTGGGTGTAACCACCATGAGAATGGTAATGGTGAAGTAGTGAGCATTGCAGAGAAAAGACCGCTAGAGTTCAATGGTGCCACGGCTTCCATACCAGAGCGTCGAATAACACAGGCTACGTGCGCCAAGTTTGGTGTTACTGTGGAGTTTGACAGGTCAGGTAAGATAAGCCGACATCACTACCCCTACTATGCTGTGGACACTAACGAGGTGAAAGGCAGCAAGGTGCGCATTGTTCAGAATAAAGACTTCTACGCCACAGGCTCGTTGCAGGGTGTGGGGTTGTTTGGTCAGAACACTTGCAGAGGTAGAGGAAAGTTCATAACGATAACAGAGGGCGAACTGGACGCACTGAGTGTGTCTGAGATGTTCGACAACAAATGGGATGTGGTGTCGCTACGCTCTGGCGCATCCGCAGCAGCAAAGGAAATAAAAGAGCAACTAGAGTGGCTTGAGGGCTACGATCAGGTAGTGTTGTGTTTTGACAACGACAAGGCGGGACAAGCTGCCATTGATGAAGTCAAGGACATATTTAGCCCTAGCAAGCTAAAGATATGCAAGCTACCTCTGAAGGACGCTAGCGAGATGCTGGTGGCTAAAAAAGTCAAGGACTTTGTGTCAGCATGGTGGGACTCTAAAGCCTATCAGCCTGATGGTATCATCTGTGGCAAAGAAACATGGGATGCTATTACGGGCAAGATGAAAGTGAAGTCAGTACCGTACCCTTGGCAGGGACTTAATGACATGACCAAAGGCTTTAGGCCATACGAGCTAGTGACCATCACCAGCGGGTCAGGGATGGGTAAGTCACAGATTGTCAGGGAGCTAGAATATTACATTCTAAACGCTACTGAGGACAACATTGGCATACTTGCGCTGGAGGAAGACGTAGCACGTACTGCTCTGGGTATCATGTCAGTGGCCGCTGACTGCCCATTGCACCTAGAGGAAGACTTGGACGCTGACGCTGCTTTCCCTTTCTGGGAACAGACGCTAGGCACTGGGCGCTTCTACCTGTTCGACCACTGGGGCAGCACAAGTGAGGACAAACTGTTGTCTCGTGTGCGTCACATGGCTAAGGCACTGGACTGTAAGTGGATCATACTCGACCACCTGTCCATCGTAGTGTCAGCACAGGACAATGGTGATGAGCGCAAGGCTATAGACGCCATTATGACTAACCTGCGAACACTGGTGCAGGAGCTAGGCATAGGGCTATTCTTAGTGTCCCACCTGAAGCGTACCACAGGTAAGCCACATGAGGACGGAGGCAAGATTAGCTTGAGTGAGTTGCGAGGCTCACAGGCGATAGCGCAACTGTCGGACATGGTGATTGGCTTGGAGCGTAACCAGCAGGACGAGGACGAGGATAAGCGTAACACAACTACAGTACGTATCCTCAAGAATCGCTACGCTGGTTTGACAGGAGCAGCCTGTTACCTGAAGTACGACAGGGTTACAGGTCGCATGACTGAGGTGGCAGCACCCAAGGACGTAGACGATGACTTCTAACAGCGCACTTTACTTAGACATTGAGACTGACGGGCTAAATCCTAGCGTGATCTGGATTGCAGTGACAAAGCAGGACGGTAAGGTTAGTAAGCACTACGCTTCTGAGTCTCTGGCTGCTACGCTGGAAGGCACGTTCCCAGTAGTGGGACAGAACCTGTATGGTTTTGACCTGCCTGTTCTGGAGCGCCTGTGGGGTATCAAGGTAGACCGTGAGCGTGTACAGGACACTCTGGTCATGTCACGACTCAGTAGCCCTAATCGTGCAGGTGGGCATAGCCTACGGGCATGGGGCGAGCGTCTTGGGTTCTCTAAGGGCGACCATACTGATTGGTCACGCTTGTCACCTGAGATGGAAAAGTATTGTGTACGTGACGTTGAAGTAACTGAAAAACTGTACCAGCACCTACTGGATGAACTGGACGGGTTTGAGGTGAACTCAATACAACTAGAACATGAGGTGCAAAGGATAGTGAGTAGACAGGTCAGCCTTGGCTGGCTACTGGATCTAAAATATGCACACCAATTATTAGCTCTGCTAAAGGAAAAAAAATATGACTTGGAAGACAAAGTACAGGATACCTTTCGTCCTCTCCCTACATTTGTCAAGGAGATTACGCCACGGTGTAAGAAAGATAATACAGTCTCTACGGTCGGCCTAAAGTTTTTAGGTGAGCAGTGGAAGGATGTAAATGGCCCGTTTAGTCGCATTGACTTCCCTGAGTTTAACTTGGGGTCAAGGCAGCAGATTGGCAGATACTTACAGCATTTTGGATGGAAGCCTAAGAAGTTTACAGAGAAAGGCCAAGCCATTGTTGATGAAGCTGTGCTGTCCTCAATCACTGACATACCTGAAGCACAATTGATAGCTGAGTACCTTATGGTTCAAAAGCGCGTAGCACAGATAAAAAGCTGGATAGACGCTGCTGATGAGGAAGGTAGGGTACACGGCAGGGTAAACACAAACGGGGCTGTAACGGGCCGTATGACGCACTCAGAGCCTAATTTGGCACAGGTTCCAGCGTCCCGCGCTCCATACGGCAAAGAGTGTAGATCCTGCTGGACTGTCCCAGAAGGTAAGTCTCTGGTGGGCTTTGACGCTAGCGGCTTGGAGCTACGAATGTTGGCACACTACATGGGAGATAAGGAGTACACCAATGAAATTCTCCACGGAGACATTCACACAGCAAATCAAAAACTTGCAGGACTTGAATCGCGAGATCAGGCTAAAACTTTCATATATGCCTTCCTATACGGAGCAGGAGATGCAAAACTTGGTACAATTGTCGGGGGAAATGCTCGTGCTGGCAAAACGCTTAGAGGCAGATTCCTTACTGGTCTGCCAGCACTTAAATCTCTTACTGAAAGAGTTGCAAGAAAAGCAGAAGGAGGATACCTCAAAGGACTAGACGGCAGGGTGCTACAGGTACGTAGCGCACACTCAGCACTCAATACGTTACTTCAAGGTGCTGGTGCCATAGTTATGAAGAAGGCTCTTGTTATCCTAGATGAATATGCACAGGGGTACAAGCTGGACTATAACTTTGTGGGTAACATCCACGACGAAGTACAGGCTGAAGTAACAAAAGGTCAGGAGGATAAGTACGGCAGACTAGCGGTGTCTTGTATAGAAGCTGCGGGTCTACACTACAACCTCAGATGTCCATTAACAGGAGAATACAATGTTGGCAGCAACTGGTCAGAAACCCACTGATATACCTTACAAAAGATATATAGAAAATAAATCAAGAGTTACTTTGAATGGTAAAAGGTACAGGCTAGGAAACCCCAATCACCCTTTTCATAGTGTGTACAAAAATAAAGGAATGGAAGCGGCTTTTAAGGCTATGAATTTAGTTCCTAACAAACTACAAGAAATAAAGTACACCGTACAAAAACTTTTTGATGAAGTTAGGAAGGGCCAAGTGTACGTCATACGCAACCCAGCTTTCCCTAGCTGGTGTAAGGTAGGCATGGCTATTGATGCAGAGGACAGGCTAAAGCAGTACCAAACATCCTCACCGTACAGGGACTATGTTCTTGTTGCAGCATGGGATGTCGAGGACAGACGGGAGGCTGAGAAGCAAGCACACGCTTTGCTTGAGCAGCACTATGAGCGCCGTGGCGAATGGTTTGTAGCCTACAGTGACATGGCAGCGGAAAGACTAGAGGCTTTCTTTAATAAGAATAGTGATGATGAAAAACAAAACAGTTAACAACCTTGTTTCCGACATCTACAAGTTAGTTAAAACTAAAAACGTAGACAAGTCCATAGATACTGAAGCTGAGATTGAGAAATTTGGCGAAGCTATGAAGGACTTAATGCGTAATGAGTTTGCTAATGGAGGATACCGTGACAGTCGTAAGCTACGCTTGTCAAACATAGGTAAGGACGATAGATACCTGTGGAACCATTATAACGATGCAGGGCCAAAGGAGGAGATGCAGCCCTACACTCTAGTTAAGTTTCTGTACGGGCACGTAATTGAAGAAATGTTACTGTTCTTGACAAGACTATCAGGACATGCAGTTACGGATGAGCAGAAGGTTTGCGAAGTGGAAGGCATTGTAGGACACATGGACTGTCGCATAGATGGAGTAGTGACGGATGTTAAATCAACAAGCAGCTACGGGTTTAAGAAGTTTAAGGACGCTACGCTGGCTTTTGATGATCCTTTTGGTTATATAGACCAGATAAAGGCTTACGCACATTCAGAAGGTGAGACAGAGTTTGGGTGGCTTGCAATGGACAAGCAGAATGGACACTTGACTTTTCTGAAGTACGACCTGAAGGACACACAAGCGCCTGTGTACGAGGTACTGAAGGAAGACATAGTAGAGAGGATCAAGCACGTAAAAAAGGTCGTAGAGGCACAGGAAGCGCCAGAGCATTGCTACGCGCCTGTGCCAGATGGAAAGAGTGGGAACCAGAAACTCGCAATGGGCTGCTCTTACTGTCACTTCAAACTTTCGTGCTATCCCCAGTTACGCGCTTTTGCTTACGCCTACGGGCCAAAATACTTAACGGAGGTCGTGCATGAGCCGCGTGTACAAGAAATCAAGATTACGTAACGACAGTATCTACAGGTCAGGACTTGAGGCTTCCTTTGCGGCTATAGCTCCAAAGCGTAAGTTTAAGTACGAACCTTTTGATGTCCCCTACACTATGCACAGGAAGTACAAACCAGACTTCGTACATACGCGAACAGGGGTACTCTTGGAGCTAAAAGGATTCTTTAGGGCTGGGGATACGATGAAGTACAAAGCAATCAGGGACTGTATAGACACAGAACTGATCTTTGTACTCTCTGATCCCAACAAGAAGCTACGTAAGGGTGCTAAGATGACTATGGGGCAGTGGTGTGAGAAGGAAGGCTTTAAGCACTACACATTAAATGAATTCGACAAGTTGATAAAATATGTTGACTCACAATAACTACAATTTAACAATGGATGAGATTAAGGAAAAAGTCTTGCAGAGATATGACCCTGATGACCTAATAGAAGCCCTTGACATATCAAGTGAAGAACTACTGGACAGGTTTGAGGATAAACTGCTAGCTAACTTAGAACAATTTGAGGAGGAACTGGAAGATGACACGCGACAAGAAGAAATTGAGTATTGATAATGAGTCACCCCAAGCATGGAGCAAACTCAACAGTAAGTACAAATACCAACTCCAATGGGACGAAGAAAGCGAAGAATACAAAGACGATGCGCCAAACGAACACCCCGTCTTTGGGGAGCAAAATATGGTGGATAACCCACCTCACTACAACAATGGTAGTATAGAGTGCATAGAAGCTATAGAGGCAATGCTAAATAAAGACGAATACATTGGCTATTTGCGTGGGAATGCGTTAAAATATAGGTGGAGATTCAGATACAAGAAAAAGCCTTTTGAAGACCTACGTAAAGCTAGGTGGTATGAGGAACGCTTAATGAAGTTTTTGTTGGACAACCAAGATGCAGTATAAGATAGGCACTCAAGATTACCTTGGGATTACAATAGACTACGACAGGGAGAAAGACCTAAACGACTTCTCTCTGAACACCCTGAAGGACAGATACTTCTGGAAGGATGAGACATACGCGCAGGAAGCCTTTGCACGCGCCTCAGTGTACAGTGCTACCTATCAAGGTGCCACTGACTTTGACTTAGCACAGCGTTTGTATGACTACGCCAGTAAGGGCTGGTTTATGTTTAGCACACCAATACTCAGTAATGGAGGAACTACTCGTGGGTTACCTATTAGCTGCTTTCTTAATTTTGTGCCTGACTCCAGAGGTGGTCTATCATCTCATTATGATGAAAACATTTGGCTCACTTCCAGCGGGGGCGGTCTTGGTGGGTATTGGGGCGCTGTTCGCAGTAATGGTGTGGCTACTTCTAACGGGAGTCAATCAACTGGCAGCATTCCATTTATGCATGTCGTTGACAGCCAAATGTTAGCATTCAACCAAGGAGTAACAAGACGTGGAGCGTATGCGGCTTATATGGACATCTCTCATCCAGAGATTGAAGAATTTATTGCTATGCGAAAGACTACTGGTGGCGATCTTAACCGGAAGTGTCTTAATCTACATAACGGTGTTAATATATCTGACGAATTTCTATATTCTGTCCAATACGACCTCCCTTGGAGGCTGATAGATCCTAAGTCTAAGCAAGCTATTAAGACAGTCCCAGCGCGGGACTTGTGGTGGCAGCTAATACACACCAGAGCAGAGACAGGTGAGCCTTACATTGTCAACACAGACCGCTGTAATCAATACTTACCAAAGGAGCAGAAGGATCTAGGGCTAGAGGTTAAGCAAAGTAACCTATGTTCTGAGATTACACTACCTACCAACGAAGAACGTACAGCAGTGTGCTGCTTGTCAAGTGTTAATTTAGAATACTTTGATGAGTGGAAAGAGGAAGATAGCTTTATATCCGACCTAATCACCATGCTGGACAACACACTTCAACATTTTATTGACAATGCGTTAGACGAATACCCACACAAAAATGTGGACACACTAGAGGAGTTTATGGGCTATGTTGGGGACAATAAAGAAGGCTTTGCAAGAGCCGCTTATAGTGCTTATAGAGAACGCGCGGTTGGCCTTGGTGCGATGGGTTTTCATAGTTATCTTCAACGTAATAGATTCTCTTTTGAGGGAATTTACGCTGCCTCATTCAATAACAGAGCCTTCAAACACATCAAGGAAAGAGCAGAAGAAGCTAGTAGGACTCTGGCTAGACATAGGGGCGAAACTCCTGATATGGCTGGCAGTGGTCGCCGTAACTCACATCTCCTTGCTATTGCTCCTAATGCCAGCAGCAGTATTATATGTGGTGGAACTAGCCCTTCGATTGAGCCTACGCGTGCTAACATTTTTACGCATAAGACCTTGAGTGGCAGCTACAGGGTAAAAAACAAATACCTAGAACAACTATTGGAGGACAAAGGTATAAACAATGATAAAACATGGAAAGATATTTCCGCTGCTGATGGATCTGTTCAGAGCCTTGATGCGCTATCTGCGGAAGAAAAAGAGGTATTTAAGACCGCACCTGAGATCAATCAAATCTGGGTTATTGAACATGCCTATACTAGACAGCCGTATGTGTGTCAGTCTCAGTCAGTCAATACATTCTTTGAGCCTCCAGCAGCCAGTGCATCACAGGAAACACATGACGAATACCTAGAGTACGTCAACAACGTACACTGGGCAGGAGCAAACAAACTAAAGTCTATGTACTACTACCGCACCACAGCGGCACGTAATGCAGAGAATGTCAACGTAAAGATACCAAGAATTAACTTAGAAGAAGGGGAGTGTTTAAGCTGTGAAGGTTAAATTATTATTAGCGACATTACTACTAACTGGCTGTGCTACTGATGGAACACAACGTAGCAAGTGGGACTATCATAAACCTGAGAATGTCAAGTGCATAGATGAGCATATTAAGGTGTGTCGGTTGTACGGGCCACACATGATATGCCAGTGTATGACTAGGACGGGGTTAGTGTGATGACGGATCAACAGGACACAAAACACCCCATATATGGTTGTATGTATTACATCTGGGAAGAAAACTTACTAACTTCCTATGAAGATTGGATTGAATACTACACAGAACTAGAGGAAAAAAAAGAAAATGAGTCTATTTAATGATACAAGACTAGATGAAATGCGAGAGCAATGCTTAAAATTTGACAAAGAACATCCAGAAGTTTGGGATATGTTTGTCCGTTTTTCAAAAGAAATTATATCAAAAGGATATAAAAATTATAGCGTGAACGCTGTTTTTGAAAGAATAAGATGGGAAAAAGATATAGGTGGTGATGGTATTAACCAGTTCAAACTGAACAACAACTACAGGGCTTTCTACGCAAGAAAGTTTATGGCCATGTTCCCAGAACATAAAGGGTTTTTTAGAACTAGAACCCAAACATCAGAAGATAAAAAAGCAACCAAACAAGAGCCGCTTAGACCAGAATACTTTAACAGTCTTATTTCTAAGCTAAAGGGAGCCACAGCATGAGTCTACTGGACACAAGAGACTACTACAAGCCCTTTGATAACCCTTGGATGTTTGATTACTACTCACAACAGAATCAAATGCACTGGTTCCCTGAAGACGTACCTCTGCACAATGATGTAAAGGATTGGCAGAATATGACTGATGAGGAGAAGAACCTACTGACTCAGATATTCCGCTTGTTTACACAGTCTGATGTTGACGTTAGCGCAGGTTATGTTGACAGGTACATGAAGATATTTAAGAAGCCTGAAGCGCGTATGATGATGGGTGCCTTCAACAACATGGAGTCCATACACCAACACGCCTACAGCTTGCTATTAGACACCGTAGGAATGCCAGAGGTGGAGTATAAGGCGTTTGCAGAGTATGAGGCTATGGCAGACAAGCATGAGTATGTGGACTCTGTACGGGTCACTAAGGGCGATAAACGGTCTATTGCTAAAGCCTTGGCTATCTACTCTGGATTCACTGAAGGTCTACAGTTGTTCTCCAGCTTCATCATCCTGCTTAACTTCCCACGGTTTGGTAAGATGAAAGGCATGGGACAGATTATTACGTACAGTATACGTGATGAGTCACTGCACGTTGAAGCAATGACCAAGCTGTTCAGAGAGTTTATTCAGGAAAACATTGACATCTGGAATGATGACTTTAAGGCTGAGATCTATCAGGCTTGTCGTGAGATGGTTGACCTAGAGGATAGGTTCTTGGATCTTGTGTTTGAGCAGGGTGACATAGAGGGCTTGACTAAGAAAGAGATGCGGCAGTACATCAGGTACATTGCAGACCGTAGGCTGCTCCAGTTAGGTCTAAAGCCCAACTACAACGTCAAGGACAACCCTCTGGGCTGGTTAGACGAGGTACTGGGGGTAGAACACCAGAACTTCTTTGAAGGCCGTGCAACGGCTTATATGAAGGCTGGGCTACGGGGTGATATGCAGAGTGTTAAGTTTGCTAATGTAGCTTGAGGGAACTGGGGGCTTAAATGCCCCCTTTAATCTCTCTTTTTACTTCTTCTCTTTCTTCATCCGACAGAGTATCAAACAAATCTTCTACAATACCATTGGCCGCCAGTAAAGCAGCTTCTTGTGTAGGAAACTCAGCTTTATCAAAAGAGAGTAGCTTATTAGTTATGCTAGGTTTTGTAGCTATTTTAGCCAACACTACAGGAGCAAGTAAAATAGACCCTCCCATAAGGGCATCTACAGAAGCTACAGCATACCCTTGTCCGCCCATTCCCGCCGCCTTAGCTTCACTAAAACTCCTTCCGGGCGCACTTAATGCCGCATACTCTTTAGACCTAAAAAGAAGCTCTCCTAAATTACCTTGTATGGTAGAAGATGTTTCAGACATTAGATTCATTATCTGTTTAACTCTGGGTGCATCTTCACCTAAAATTAACTTTAGTCTAGCCGCATTCTCAGGTGTTTGAAACTGAGAGGCTAAATAAGAATATTTTTGATTGTTGAAGTCCCCGCCGACATCAGTAAAGATATTTTTTAAGTATGACTCTTTAATAACTTGTTTAGCTTCATCAGCAGTTTTGAAAGGCAAACCACTAGGTAGTCTTTTATTACTAGCCCTCTTTATAACCGCATAAGATTCATCTATGCTTTTCATCATAGCTGTAATCTCATCTAAACCGCCACTACGGTTTAACATTCTGCCTAAAGAAGAATAAGATTCTTTAGTGGCGTTATTGACGAACCTAGCGTTGACTTTAGGAAGAATACCGTTAATAGATACTCTGTAGGCCTTTTTTAAGTCTTGATATTTAGCCCCTAATTCTGGGCTTGTTCTGTCTAAACTTCTTTGAACTACGCCACGGATATTCTTTGATAATATAGTTAGTTCCCGCGCAGCTTCTCTTTGAGCGCCTGTTGACCCTAAACCACCTAAAGCAGCTATATCTGTTTTTAGAGTCTTTTCAAACTCCAGTAGCTCCTTTACAGACAAAGTTTTTAACTTAGACATAGTATCTAAAGTATCGTTAACATACTTTAATGTAGAAGGCTGTAGATAGTTACGTAGTTCCCCCTGTGACCTGTTCTTAAACTTAGTAAAAGAACTTTTTAATGGGCCTAGCTGAGTCCTCTGCGCTCCTAGTCCTTCTTGTATTTCTTGAAGTCCCCTAGAGTACAAAGTAGACATAGCTTTTTTGCCTTCGTCTACAACAGTAGACATGGCCTGTCCTAATGCTCTAGGGTCTTGAAATTCATCAGTTCCTGACCTATTCATTATTTCAGTGAGTGCAGACGCAGAAGCATTATCTAATCGTTCTGTAGCTTTCCCCATTTTACCTGAAGAAAACAAGCCTAAATTTGCAATGCCTTCAGACAGTATCTGTACAGTGTTAGCTTGCCCTGTCTGAGAAGGTAATAGAGTAGCTCCAAACTCCTCTGCTAGTTTTTGAGACTCCCTCAAAGACTCTGGACTACCTGAAGGTAATAGTCCCGCTGTCCTAGCAAGGGCTTCACTTTGCGCTGCCTGTGCAACAGCCCTGCTGCTCTGTTCCCCCGCAACTATAGCTGCTTCTTTTACAAACATTTCAGCAGCTTCTTGAGGGGACATACGTGCAGCTTTAGCACTTAACAAAAAAGGTTTAACTTTACTTCCTAGCCCTAAAGTAACTACATCTATACCTGCTGATATTAGTGCCTGTTCAGCAGCCTCAGCATAATCTACAGGAACACCCTCTAAATAATCAGAAGTAACAGAGCCAGCACCGCTTCCTGTTGCGCCCCCTATGATACCTCCTACCACAGCCCCCGGAGGGCCACCTAATGCAAACCCTATTCCTGCTCCTGCTGCACTGCCGCCTAACCCCAAAGGTATTTCCATGTTTTTAGAAAGAAAGTCTTTCGCTGACTCAAAAAACCCTTGTTCTTGAGTTTCTTTTGGAGTATCTAAACTTTTTATTGTTTCTAATATCCTAGCAGCAGCTTCATAATCTTTAGCAGCATACGCTTTTTTATAAGCGTCCTTATGTTCTTGTAAAGTAGGCATACTTATTCCTCCCTTTCTTCGGAGGTATAGTATTGTCCGTCTTGGACAGCACTAGGGTCAGGTAGTTCTCCCTTTCCTGTTTTAGAGCGTTGAATAACTGCGTCTATTTCTGCTAGTCTAGCGTCAGCTACGCTTTGCGGTGTAGCTCCTTTACGCAAAACTCTTTGGTAATCATCATAACTATATTCAAGTTCTCTAATGTACGCTTCAATAGTTTCTTTATTTACTGCTGTAAGGTCATTAATAGACGAAACAAGCTCTTGTGCGGAAACTCTCTCTCCTTCCGTGGGGTTAGTCCCAAACTCACTCAATCTGCCTATCATTTGTTCTTTAGCTAATTTATTAAATCTTTCTGCGTCAATTACACCTTCAGCTTCTACCCCTAAGAATTTAAGAACAGCTTTATAACTAGCAGGAACAATGCCGCCTGTTGTAATCCTATCTAAAAGCTCTCTCTGTTCGTATGCTCGTCTTAACTGAGGGGCTAACTCTCTAACTTTAGTTCTAGCTTGAGAAACTTCTTGAAGCCATAATTCTGCTTCTTTTTTATCTATATTAAATTTCTGCTGGATACTAAGCGTTTCTCTTCTTAAGTCTTCCTTATACTCATCTCTGCCCATGTTTAGGGCATTTTGTTCTTCGGCACTAGCCCCCGTAGTTCCGCTAATAGTAGATGTTCTTCCTTTAGGTACTACTCTGTCTCCTTGGCTATTTCTATATATAATCTCTGATGTACCGTCTTTATTAAAGGCTTCAGTTACAAATAATTCTTCGCCAGTTTCATCGTCCCTAACTTTTCCTCTGGAAGTAAATCTAACATCTTTAGATGTAGCACTAGGCGCAGAAATACCTCTAGCAGTCATTGCTGCATCATAAATATCTTCTAGTTCTGATGGGGAAATATCATATTCTGTTTGGAGAGTAGATACTGTATCTAAAGTATTTAGACTATAAAAACTATCAGGGTCTACAGTTAGCAAAACATCTTGTATTAAAGAAGTTCCTTCTTCTTTTCTTTCAGCCTTTTCCTTTGTACTTGTTTCTGTTTTAATTCTTTTCTGGGCAGCTTGAAACAAAGGTATTCCACGTACAGGGTCAAGTTTAGCGTATTCTGATAATACTTTTAGTTCTTGTTCAGGAGTTTTCATGCCCTGAGACATAACTTCTTGCAGCTTCTCCTGTGGAGTCCTCATGTCCCTACCCATCAGGTTGCCAACATTACGTGCCAGCATACCACCAAGGCTTGCAGGTTGTACTCCAGCGCCTGTAAGTGTGCTTCCTGCACCTGCTTGTCTTCCTGCAAGGTCTTCACCAAAGTCTCTTATGGAACTAAGCAGACCGGGACTAAATCTTAAATTTGCCATTAGCCCTTACCTCCAATACCTAAAAAGTTACCTATACCACCCAGAAGGTCGCCTAAGTTGTTATCGCCAAATATACTACTAAACATGCCTTGCTGTCCTGCTGATGATCCTGCGCCAGAAAAAAGCTGCCCGTACAAGTCTTTTAGTACGTTAGCCCTTGCAATTTCAGTTTGACCTAATGCTTCCAATCCAGACATCCCAGCTTCAGCAGCTAACCCTGCACCACCACGGCGACCTAAGTCAGCTATAGACGCTATGTTAATTGCTGGTGACAAGGAGGACAATAGTTGCTGTTCAGGTGTTGCTTCTAGTCCAAGACCTGCACCAATGTTTTGTAACTGTGCAGCTTGTAGTATAGCAGGTAATCCAGCGGCTTGCTGACCTAAACCAAACATTCCCTGTGCAGCCGCTAGGTCTTGCTGCCTTTCCGCACCTGCTTGCTGTAGTGCTGCTAAGGCTGCTGTGTTCTGTGCTTCTGATCTAGCTTTCTCTAGTGCAAACTGCTCTGGAGATCCACCAAACATGGCTGTACGTAATCCTGTACGCCCTTGAGACTGTAACTGCTCTTGTAATGCTAAGCGTTGTCTTTCTTCTTCAGGTCGCTGTGCTGCACGTATACGCTCGTACACATCAGCTTCCCTGTCAGCCATAGGAGCCTGTGCTGCCGTGAGAGCGCCTGTAACGCCTCCTAACGCCTGAGTTTGTATATTTGATACATCTGGCCCACCTGCACCCGTATAGCTGCCTAGAAGCCCTCCTGTGATCCCTGAGAGTGCCTGTTGTCTAGCTTGCTGTGCCGGTGTCAACTGTGTTTGAAAACCGCCTGTTGAATCAGTTTTAACATCGCCAAACCCTGTGGTTACAGTAAACGGCTTAAATTGACTAGCTGTCTGTGCTTCAGAGCCTATTGTTCTAGCTCCTTGAGCCAAACCTTCGCCTATGCCCCCCAGCCTTCCCATTAAATTAGTTATGGCTGCTGTATCTAAGCCTGTTTGAGCTAAGTCTCCAAGGTTTATATTGCCTAAGCCAGACAGTATGCTACTGAAAAACCCCGGCTCATAGTCTCCTGCATTATAGTATCCTGTTTGTTCTGCCATTATTATCTCTCTATATCACTATACTTGTTATTACGGTGGCCCCTGTTGTAATCACTACAGTAACAACAAGCCACGCTAAGCGTTCCCACCTAGCGGCATGACTGTCAGCAACAGCACGTAACTGTTTTAACTCTACAGTACATTCAGCCCATCTCTCACCACATTCCTTCTCATGGTGAGCTATACGTTCCAAAGCCTCTAAAGCTACGTCCATTTCTGTTTTAGCAGTCATAAGTGTTCTCATCAACTACTGCTTGGCTTTGCCAATGTTTAGTGCAATTACGTCAAGTAGTTTATAAGCCTTTGCAACCCATACGTCATCCGTAGGTGTAGGCGTTAAAGCTGCTATAGTAGATGCTAAAGCTACAGCAGCGGTGAGTACGTTAAATAAGTCAAATAGGTATTCCATTACCAAGGTACTCCATCAGCCTGTGCAGCCTTACGATCAATTTGACCTTGCACTTTTGCAGTACGTTCAGTCTCAATACGAGCCTTATACTCAGCAGCGGTTTCGTCGCCTTCTTTGTTGGCTTCCCAGATCCAGCCCAGTACGTCGCTTTCTTTTAGCGAAGCATAGGCAATGTAATCGCTGCCAGAAGCGTCATAAGTAAAAAGGTTCTTGCCGCCTTCAGTAGCAGTTTCGCCACCAGAGCCATCGCTAACTGCATTGCAAGCCCAATACGCTTTAATAACGCCACCATCAGCGTCTACATGGGTCATGTTGCTAACCGACCAAGTTGTGGTTATAGCCATGCTATTCTCCTTCAGAAGTTTTTTCGGGTTCTACAATTACTTTACCGTCGCTATCAGTCCAATCAGTATCCTTCATGTGCTGATCGTGGCGCTCACCTACCACCATCCAAGAGATCGTGTCAGTGCAAGTATTGTCTTGTGCAGTAATTGTCAAAGTGTTACCAGACACCGAACCTTTGATTGCAGTCCAGCCTGATTCGTTTGATGTAAAACATTGTACGTTTGTGTTGAGCAGAACAAAGGTTCCATCCGTCATACCAGCTGCTGTGTCAATGTTTACTGTTGCAGATCCCCCCACCAAATCAACGCTACCACGATAGATATTGTCAGCTTGTGGCGCTTCCACAAACGAGTGAACAAGGTGGTGGGTATCTGTTTTAGCGGGTAGG
>Ga0208157_1000229_pt1 | contig 35046 bp, 56 predicted proteins | sample 5_EtaG_FD_184077 | JGI IMG/M metagenome (GOLD analysis project Ga0208157, IMG submission 184077) | Marine viral communities from the Subarctic Pacific Ocean - 5_ETSP_OMZ_AT15132 metaG (SPAdes) (version 2) | ecosystem: Environmental > Aquatic > Marine > Oceanic | place: Pacific Ocean | collected...
AGTGTCATCTGCATAAACTAAAGTAATTGACTCACCTTCTGTGTCAACTACTAAATCTATAGAAGCATCCCCATTAATTTTTTGAGAACCATTAGCTGCAATTGTTAAAGCGTTAGAATCAAAAGTTCCTAAATAATCTTTAAAAGCAACTATTGATCCAGCAGTTCCTGCTGGTAAATTAGCAGTTATAGCTCCACCTGTTGTGTTTACAAAATAGCCTTCTCCATTAGCAGCTGTAATTGTAGATGTTTTAATTGATGTCTGCCAATCAACTGTTCCTGTCCTTCCCATTCCTGATGTTGAAGCACCTGATGCAATAGCAACTGTGTCACCTGATTTTCCAAGTGTTAGTGTGCTTCCACACTTAACAACCATATTGTTGTCGCCTGTATCTTTAATCGTATTTACTTTAATTGTACTTGTCATAATTATTGAAATTTATACCTTATTATTACTACTCCACTACCACCAGATCCACCACCGACATTAGAGCCACCACCTCCTCCTCCGCCACCTGTATTAGCTGTTCCATTACCTCCTGGTGTATTAGGACTGCAATCTGCACTTCCATTTCCACCTCCGCCTACTCCACCTGAACCTGAAGCAATTCCTCCTCCACCTCCAGCTCTAGCAACTGGACTTCCAGTTATAGATGATGTTGCACCTGCACCTCCAGCTTTTGGACCTGAACCATTTTCTCCTGCAGCAGTAGCACCACCACCACCACCTGTTTTTGGATAAGCAGCATTACCTCCATCATTTCCTTGAGGTGGACTTACTGGTGGTGTGTTACCTGAACCACCATTTCCACTTGTACTAGATGAATATCCTCCTCCGCCACCTGAACCACCATTGTCTGCATTTTGAGGTGCTGTTCTTCTACTTCCACCACCACCTGCAGATGTTATTGATGAAAAACTTGAAACTGAACCAGGACTACCAGCATCATAAGGAATTGAATTATCTGCAGCACCTCCTGCACCTACTACGATTGAATATGGACCTGGAGAAAGTGGTACTCCAGTTGGATTTGCTAAAGGTGATGCTGTATATGAACCATTATTACCAGTTTTAGCTTCTCTATAACCTCCAGCACCGCCACCTCCACCTCTATCATAAACACTTCCTCCTCCACCAGCAACTACTACATAATCAACTGTACCAGCTCCTGATGAAACACAAAATGTTCCAGGACTTGTGAAAGTGTGTACTTTAAAATTTGTATCAACAGTGCAAACACTATTACCACCTGTAGCAGCAATAAAAGTTGAACCTGCAGTTGCAAATTCATTACTTTGAACTGATCTCCAACCAACTGTTGCATCTATATATACAAAAGTAATACCTAAACCCTTTGTAGATAATGTTACTGGATCTCCAGCACTTCCACCGTTAATTTTTTCTGAACCATTTGGATCAACTGTTAATTTATTTGAATCAAATGTATTATTATAATCTTGTATTGAAACTATTGCTCCTGCACTTCCTGCTGGTAAATCTACTTCAAAAGAACCACCTGTTGTATTACAAAAATAACCTTCGCCATTTGCTGCAGTAAATGTTGCAGTTTTAATAGATGATGTTTGCCAATCAACTGTTCCTGTTCTACCAAAACCTGATTGAGTAGCACCACTAGCTAAAGTTACAGCTGTGCCTGATCCACCTAAAGTTAAGGTTGAACCACTTTGTTTATCTATTGCGTCTACTTCTATTTTACTCATTAAATTACTACCAATGTTCCTGTTATTGTTTGTGTTGCAGTTATTGTAACCGGTCCCGCTAATACTCCAGAGTCTAAAGTTTGATCTTCAGATAAAGTTGAATTATGTGTAACTACATAAGTTGTAGCTTCCATGACCGGTGAAATAGTTTTATTAGATGGTATTGTACAAAAAACTTCTTTGGTGCCAGATGAAAAATTTACTAAATTATTTGAATTAGTAGAAGATATAACCGTAACTCTTGATAAAGTGCCTGTGCCTGTTGTAGTCAAAGCATAACCCATACCAGAATGGTATTGGCAGTACGTATATAATGTTGGTGCAGAAGCAGCTACAGTTAATTCTAATCTTCTTGTAGTTGCTGCAGCAAAACCAGATACGTAAGCAGACTCAGTAACAGCACTTCCATCTAATTTATAAACTACACCTGTGTTATAACTTGACCCTCCACCATGTGTTCCATCTGCAGTAGTTGAAATTTTTAACGGATGTGAATCAACTGAAGAGTCATCCATATTGAAAGTATATGTAACACCCTCAGCTAAATTAATCGTAGTTTGTAAACTCCCGTCCGTGTAATATTTGTTACCACTGCCTGGATTGACAACAGTAATAGTTAAAGTAATACCTGCGTTAACAACGCCAGTTCCAACTTCAAATTCATCGGATCCAGTATTAGTAATGCAGTAATATGTATTTTTACCCGCACCAATACCTCCGACAAATCCTACGAAGTCTTGTGAAGCACCATCTAAGGTAACTGTACCAGTTCCAGTTGAGGTGCTTTGTTCTTTAACTCTATCATCAATGACAAGAGCCATGCACCCTCCTTAACTAATTCTTAATATTGCTGCTGTTGAATTAAACGTTGGAAACTGAATTGTAAAAGTTCCCGCAGTTGCAGTTTTGTCTCCACCAAAATTTAAAACAGCTACAGCTTTATTACTGTTTGATGTATTATAAATTAATGCACCACCTACTGTTAAAGTTACTCCAGTAAATGATAATTCTGCAAAATCAACGATTGCAACTCCTGTATCTAACGAAGTTTGTTGACCAGTTAATACGCCACCACCTGATGAGTATTGACCAGTATTTCCATGTTCACCACTTGTTGTAAATGATGTAGTTGCTGCTGATAAGTTAGCGTTACTTGCGTATAGTGCTAATTTAAAAACATCTCCACCAGATTGTAATTCATGTCCACCTTCAAGTATTTCTTTTTTAAAGCTATTTGCTACTGCTTGTACTATTGCCATAATATTTCTCCTTATAAAATTGTGTTCGGTGATGGAGATGCAATTTTTTGTCTTGGTACTCCATCATCGTATTCAGCTCTTCTACGTCTACCCATTTGTTGTATCGCAAAAGCCTGTAAGCCCTCATTATACCTCTCTTTATACAGTTTGTACATATCCATAGGCCCTTTAAGATAACCGAAAGCCTCGACTAAGACACCATGTAAAAGCATAGCTTCTTGATATGTAGCTAAAAATGTATTGTTTGTATTTGTAAAATGTGGAGGAGTAATAATGTAGTTTAGTTGTACTGCATATGCCTGATCAGGCACAGGAGCAACTACAATATTATTCTCATCCCAGTTGGCGTAGAATTTTGGTTGACCAGTAGCACCAGAGCCGTTGAACTCTGATATAAAACTAGTATCTCTTTTTTCCATATAAGTTCTGTTTGAAGAAAGATCTGAAGTTGAAAATACTTGTAAAGATCTTATTACTAAAAAATCAGATGGCATCACTAAAAATCTCTTATTAGCGTTAAAATTTGATGTAGAGTATTTTCTTGTGTCATCATAATCAACTTTACCTGCAATATCTAATTCTGTATTTCTAATGAATTGATCTATTAGGGTATCAGATAATACATTGCTATCTACTTCAGCGTAGCTTCTAATTTGTGTTAAAAAATTTGAATAAGTGATAGCCATTATGTTGTAATTGTTACACTCCCTAATGTTATATCAAGTTGTCTTTCTCTGTTTTCTTTTGACGGATTTTGAGGAACCATAGAAGCAACAGTAGTTGTGATACCATTTCCTGTAAATGAAGATCTATTCACTTGAAAATCAAAGTTACCAGGCAACGAAACATTTACAACGGTAACTGCTGCACCACCTGAATCAACAAGTGTATTGTCATTAGGTGCAAAAGTTGGGTTTAATGATTTCATTGTTTGAGGTTGTTGAAATCTTTGCGGTCTTGTATTTTGTAAAGCAATAGCATCTGCAGTGTTATATCGTCTTTGTATCTGTGGATGTTTTGGTTCAAACTCTGAAATATGTACTAATGAACCATTCCACTCTTTTACCATTTCGTTATAAGGAAATGCTTGACCAGATCTGTCTGATATAGCTTGTGATTTATTTCCTGTTGCGTATTTCCCCATATTAACTTACCGTTGGATAAAAAGTTTGTGGAGCAATGAATGTCGAAGCTCTTTGACCATCTTCATCTAATGCTCTTTTTAATTCATCTTCATAAACTAATTTGTTTTGTTGCAACAATTGCGGAGCTTTTTTCATAGATAAATAATAGGCAAGTCCCGCACACATACATGGCAAAAATCTATATGCAACATCTGCTTGATTTGTATATGCACCTGCATCTTCTATTCTGTTAATTGAATAATATTTTAAGTGTGTGTATGTATTTAAATCAGGAGTAATGTATAAAAATATTTTTGGTAATGTTTCTCTTTTCACATAATATTGTGAAGGCTGACCTTTTGAACCTTTATTAGGTAAAGCTGCATATGCAGATCTATCTATTTTTGTAAGTGATACGTCAGTTCTTGTTCCAGTGTTGTTAGCTGATGTAGAAACAAAAGCTTCTAATACATCATTTGTGTTTGCAGCTGTAGAATATTCAGCTTGACCTTCAACAAGTGCTATTGTGTTAAGAGTTACTTTCCAAAGATGAATACCTCTGTTACCCCATTCAGCAAACAATAAATTTAAACTTCTTCTAGCAGATCTTAAATCATAACCCGCGTTTGTAGATAAGCCACATCTTTCATAACCCTCATCGATGATTTCATCTATATTTAAATCAAATGTTGTTGTTCCTGATGTTGCCATATTAGTTTAGTTTTTTCTTTTTTAGTTTTCTGTTCATCATAGCTTTTGCTTTTGTATTTAAACTTTTTGCATAATTAGCTAATCCTCGTCTTGTTTTTCTCATTTCTCTTACAATGGGTTTTTTACCAGCTTTTCGTGCACTAAGAATTACAAATTGTGTCATGTCTACAAGTTTTTGACCTTTTACTCTTTGAGTATCTAGTTTTTGTAAACCTCTCATAAATTTTTTATCTTTAAATGAAGCTCTCCCTGGATCTACTTGAGGTGCTTTTTTATATACTGCAGCTGTTTCCCTCATAGCCTTTTTTCTAAATTGTTGATAAGGTTTCGATTTAACAGCAGCCTTCAAACCCTTTGTAAGCAATCCTCCAAGTAACATTTTTCTGTACATTATTTATTCTTAAATCCTTTCAATAAGTTACCATAATATTTTTCGTAACTTTTATTGCTTATGTATTTTCCATCTATTTCAGAGGTTATATAGCTTCCAGTGTAAGGCTCCTCTTTCATTTTTGTTCCTGGAGCTTTAGATGTAGTTTCGCTAAATGCTGCTCTACCCATTGCTGCTTTAAATTTAATCCTGTGTTTGATAGCCATGTTTCTCCTTTTTGCGGTTGTACAACTTCTTGGATTGTATCACTTTTGGTTTGTAAGTTCTAGACCTTAGATTTTGAGCAATAGGATTAAACGATTTCCTTAGCTTTGCCCATAATTGGTTTATATTTGGTTTTTCCTTCACTTTTGTAAGCCCATAAAAAAGATGCTCTTGGTTGATTTGGTATCCAGCTACAGTGGATCCATCCCGAGTTGGGTTCTCCGGGTGTGTAGAACTCGAGGATCAATTGATCTGGTGAAAGGTTTGATTTAATCCAATCAAATAATTCAGCGTTATCTACGCCAACACATTCGAAATCTGCCGCCTCTGCTTTTGCGTGCTGTGACCTGCTCGAGCTGCCGATGGCTTCACACAATTCTACGCTACGGAATCCGCTTGTTATTTTAACTCTACCGAAGTGATCACGCACTGGTTGAAGTATATTTTCACATAAAGCTTTTAATTTTTCTATTTGTTCTGCATTAGGGTTATTATTTATTCCCTTACGTATTGCAGTATCTGATTTAGTAAGCTCTGATAAAGTAAAATTACGACTTAGATTCATCTTTTTCCTCCATTTGGTAAAACATTTTATCTGTATCCTCTGTCACCATTGTCGTATCCTCTGCATCCCAGTATGTAGTTTGGACTTTATAGTCAGGCCAACTGTTATCAACAGTGTAGCTATTAACATGCCAAAGAAGACGATTATTAGGCTGACCTGCATAATTGCCGTTATCAAGAGCCAATATATGTGCACACTTATGTTCTTGAGGTATTTCAGAATGTTCAGTGTCCAAGATGTTAGTATCTGGATGTGCCCAATCAACTGTGAATAAATATTTACCATGATGAAATTTTTTATCGATACCCATATATTTACCATTTAAACCATCCAACCAATCAAAACAATGAACACTAGGCCAATAACTAAAACAATTCCATAATTCCAATTCTTGCACTGCCATGTCTGGAACTTGATATCTTTCAAACTCTTTTTGAAAAAATGCTGAAATAGGTAATCTCCAATAGCATGCACCATTTGGAAGCATAATGTTAAATAATAAAGCACGACCTGAAATGGAAGTAAGACCAAAGACAACACAGTCACTACTTTGTTTCTTATATTTTTCGTCCATGTCATATAGATATTCTTTTCTTACTTTACAATATATTGGAGGTATGTTTGCGTTGAGATAAGCCATGTTTATATTTTTCTCTCCAGTAATTTTTTCTTTCTAAGACTCTAATACGTTTTTCTAATATATCAAATCCTAAAAGTTTTTTTAATAAATATATCATTATTCTAGTATTAATTTCTTGATAGATTTTGACCCATCTATATTTAATTCTAATTCTGCCATAGATTTAATGCATTGATACTTAACATGTCCCTCAGGTTTTGTTCCACGTTTTGCAATTCTCTTACCTTTCAAACATTCAGACATTGACGGCTGAATACGTGCCTCCTTGATCTCTCCCTGTACAATCATAAGTAGGGCTACCACTAACTCAGTCATATTTCCTCATTTGTATTAAAATTGATAATACTAAAATTGAAAATGGAACACCTATAAAAAATAAACCTAACATTAATGCGATCCGTTTCCATTAGCTCTGACTTTATCTTTTAAAATCTCTACATCTTTTAAAAGTTTTTCAGTTTGTTTTTGTAAAAATTGTATGTTTACTTTGTTGTGCATCATGTCTTCAATTCTTGTTTCAATCTGCTCTACAGACTTGTACAAATCTTCAAGTAAAAATAGCTGCTCCTGGTCTACCGGTACTTGTTCTGACTTTTTAAGAAGATCATTTTCAAATAGCTCACGTGATGTCTCTAACGATACTAACCTTGCCGTCAGCTCTGTATATGCGAACACGCCAGCTGCGACTAGCAAAATCAGAGAAGCAACCGTCTTCATCGGCATTTGGACGGCTGCCGACTCTGATATGTTGAGTGGTTTATTGGCCATTAATTAACCTTTAAGCCACTTGTGGATTTTTTTAAAAGGCCATGAAACTATGACCCAAATCCATTTGATAATTTTTTTTACCATATTATTATCCTCCTTTATAATCGGATGTGTGCATGTTCTGCAATCGCAATCATACCCGATACATTGGTTAGTGTTAATATAAGGTCCTACTCCTTTACAATGACAAGGATGAAGACACAATGTACAGTTTAGCACTTCCATCTTCTTCTAGCCTGTCTAATTCGAGAGTTAGGATCGTTTCTTGTTTTAGCTGATGCTCGTTTCAATTGTCCGAGTGATCTTGCGCAGTAAGACTTTCTACGTTTTGCAGCTTTAGATCCTTTTTTTACTTTGCCTGTAACAGCTGTTTTTAATTTTGATCCAGGATTAGCTCTACGATATGCAGCAACTCCTGCTCGTGTCATTCCAGCACCACTTTTTGTAGGTCTAAAATTCTTTTTGTTTCTAGCAGGCATAACATCTCCACCTCTCGAATAACCCATCATTTCAAGTCCTGTTTTCATCTTGCTGCCTTTTCCTTAAAATTTTTACTCTTTGTTGCCAACACCAAACGTTAAGTCTTGATGCATACTTTTCAATAAAAATAATAATTCTTTCATACATCTTACGTAAATGTAATTGTTACTCCGCCAGTTCCTGCAATTGTTGCATGAATACCGTCTATGAATAATATACCAGATCCAGGTAGATACATATCAAGACCTTCCTCACCAAAAAGATATGTAGCTATAATTGTTCCTGTTGCACCACCACTTCTAAATATAACAGATGCACTTGCACTATTACCTTTACCTTGAATAGATGTGAGTCTTGCTCTTTTACCTGTTGCAACCATTTGTGTTGTAGCAGTTGCATGGGCTACCGACTGGTCTGATGAAAAACTTCCGCCTCCACTCATAATTATCCTGGGTTAGATGTTGTCATATTAGGTCCTGAATACTTATCTGTCAATAAAGTAACTGCTGCAACATTTGTTACTGTTGATGCAAAAATACCTTTTGGAAATAAAATACCATCTTCAGGAAAATTAAAATTAATTACATCACCCGTAGGAACATCAACTGTTAATAAATTAGTTCCTCCTGCTTGGCTAGTTGTATTCAAAACAACAGATCCTGCTCCGCCACCATCAGATGCAACAACAATTCCTCTTAATCTTACAGGTTGAGCTATAATAGCTGTAGCACCTGATGCTGTAAATCTTGTTGCTTGTATATCACTTTTAAAAGCCATAAATTCTCCTAGTTCGTGGCTCCCGAAGGAGCCACTAATTATTTATTATTGAGTATCAAAAGGTGTAGCAACTGTGCCATCACCAATTAATAAACCTTCAACTAAATATTTATTTGCTGCAATTGCAGTAAATTTAACTCTCGAACCGATTAAGCCACCTGTAGTAGCATTACCAGCTCCAGCTTCTCCATTTAGATTTATTTCATTGTTCGCTGCTGCAGGCACGAAAAATGCTTTTGCAACCGCAGTGTTAGAAACACCAAGTGCAATTCCACCAACAAAAGTGTCAGCAGTATTTGCAGTTTTGATTGTACCTGTAAATTCGTCTGTAAAAACGATTTCAAAAGTTGTTCCAATTGTTGATTTGTTATTTGGATCACTTCCTGGTCCTGCTACTGCTGCATCTGCTGTAGATACAATTGCAGGGATAGTTAACGCAGTTGGTGTTCCAACTGGATCCATTAAAAGTACTCTACCAGCGTTATCTGCAACTGTTAAATCAGTTGCAAGAGTTGCAGATTTAACTGCATCAGGTCCGATGTTTTGAAAACCGTTTTTCGATCTTACCGGTCCATCAAATGTTGTGTTTGCCATAATATTCTCCTTTGTATAGCGTTAATATGTTGTCTCTATACCGTCTGCCTAGCCAGTCAACATATATTATTATTCTAGGTCTTTCTATTATACATAAAAAAAGGGGCGATGTGAACACCGCCCCTTTATGAAATACCGTTAAGTATTTAAGCTATTATGTAGGTAAGTTTCCGTTACCAAATACACATCTTGGATCAGAGAATCCAAAAGAGTATCTTTCTCTAGCTTTGAATCTTACGTTACCAGTATCGAAGTCACCTTCCATAGCAGTTTTGATTGGTGCTCTAACGAATTGTTTGAATCCATTAGGAACATCAGTCATTAAGAAATATGAGTCAGTGTCAGTTAGGAAGTTGTTTACAACATACCCTTCTGGAACCATTCCCATGCTTCTTACTGCGTTGATATCGTTATCAGCTGTACTTGTTCTCATTGGAGATTTCATAATACGCTCTGCAGTAAATTGTAATTCTTTTGGAATTATCATTTTTCTACCTGTAGTAGCGATTCTTAAACCTCTTTCGTCAACAAACCCAGCGATGTCGATTAACGACTGCTCAAGTGAAGTTTCGTTAAGGTCTGCAGCTACAGATAATACATTCGAGAATGTACCTCCTGTTGCTAGTGGGTGGTTGTTCGCTATTAACGGAACACCGTCACCACCAAGCACTCCAGCTTTCTGCGCGTTGTTTAAAACGTTAGCAGCTTTAACTTGCTTCGTGTTTGCCATAGATCTTGCAAGAGCTCTTGTGTATCTTGCAGCTAATCTATCGTAAAGGTTATCTTCGATTGCTTCTTCAGTGATAGCAAATGCTAAAGCGATTGTTTCGTGAGTGTATCTAGCAGTGAACGTTTCGTTCGCTTGATCGAATACTACTCCAGCACCTTCAGCTTTTACTGGTGCCCCTGCGAAACCACTTAACATTACTTCTTCTTCGAAAGCTCTGTCAGATGTTTCAGTAGCGAAAATCTCTGCGTGTTGATTTTCGTATCTGTTATATTCCAGGCCAAATAGTGCATTCAAACCTGGCTCTAGTTCTTTAACTAGTTGTGATCGTGATATAGCCATATTGTATTACTCCTATATACCTGTTCCACTTCTGTAGAAGTGCTTGTTGATTCTAACAAGAATATTTCCATTTGCAGAATCTTCAGCTGAGTTACCTGGATCTTGTGAAATGTCCATCGCTTGAATCACGAATGAAGCATTTGTTCCAGATACAGATACATCCAACTGTACTTCTGATATTCCTGTTTTTGTATTTCCAGTAGCATTAGTTACTGAATAGTTTTTAAAACAGTCCGCTCTTGCAAAAGTTGCGTCCGCATCCATTAAAAAAACTGCGTCAGGGTCATCAACGATAAATGCAGTAATGTCACTTGCGTTGATTGAACCTGGGTACGAGTTCCTAAATGTCGGTTTTTGCGTAGTAGGGTCTGTATAAAAACATCCATTGAACACACCAATAACTGCTGTGCTATTATTCGCAATGTGTCTTGTGATAGTACCGTCTGTTTCAGCGATAACTAAGTCACCTTGGAAAATAGCAGTAGTGTTATTAGCAGATATAAGATATCTGTTTTGTGCACCAACTAATGGCGTACCGTCTAGTTTTCTGTACGGTCTTAGACCGAACTTTTCACTTACGTTTGCCATATTGTTTTATACTCCTTATAAACGTTAATTTAAGACTCTTGTAGTTAATGCAAAAAAATTATTTTTTGCGGTTACCTCCAAAGGTCACTCTGGACTGCCTATCAATATTGATTGGCATATCCGGGTGTTGTTCCTTCATAAGATCCCTGTCAATCGCGTCTGTTCTATCTTGAGTTATTCTTGCGAAATACTCAGCACGTTGTTTCAGAATCTCTTCTGGTATCCTTGCCAACACAAGGCCCCCAATCCCGATGAGACCAGCATGTTTGCCTTCGTGAATAACTGGAAAATCGTTTTCACCTATTTCACTTTTCAGTGTTTCAGCTTTAACAAATTCCCAACCTTCCCTAAGCTTTTTCGAAACGTTTGCAACGTCTTCGAATCCTGCAGTTGCTGTACGTATCCATCTATGACACATACCATGCGGTGCAGCTGGCGCATCCAAACTGGATGGTGGAGTCCAATCTTTTTTTCTTGAATTTTTAATTCTTGAATCAGACTCGCGTGAAGTTTTTACTTTTTCCATATTATGCTCCTTCCTTCACGTATTTAGCGTATTCCTCTAGTGGCACCCCTAATTTCTTAGCGATAACTACCTGTGATTTGGTGAGTTTCACAGATTTGCGTCCTCCTGCTCTACGACTAACTGAGGCTACATTTTGGACGGGTTCCTTCGTAGCAACAGGTTTTTCTTCTGTCGAAGCGGCAAATTTCTGAGGGAAATATTCCTTCATACGTTTGTTGATTTGATTATAGTACTCGTTAGTCTCCGCGTCAATTCCCTCCTGCATTAACTCATCATGTATTCCCATCGCAGCAGAAGTCATTACTCTATCACTACCAAACCATTCATTGTCTGAAGCCCATTCTTGTGCCCTTTGACTGATTGGTGGCTGTTCTTGAGTAGTTTCTTGTGGTTTTGACTCAGATTCTTTTTTCTTAGCCTCTTTCTCAGAAAGAGTCATAGAAACTTTTTCTTTCTCAACAGCTAATTTAGTTAGCTGATCCTGAGCTTCTGTAATTTGTTCAGGATCTTGAGAGTCAAATGCAACTTTTAATGCAGCTTTTGCCTTGTCTCTTTCTGCATCTATTCTTGCATCGTATTGCTTAAGATAATTAGTATCGACTTCCTCATACTTCTCCTGGGCAGTCTCATATTTATTCTTAAGACCTTTCGCATAATCGACAGCAGCTTTTTCTCTTCTTTCTGCTTCTCTTATTTGAAAAGTAAGTTTTTTTATTCTCTTTTGAACTTTATCAGAATAATCCTGCAAGCCTTCTTCATCAGTATCTTTTGATTCCACTTGCTGTGGTTGCTCTTTAGGTTCATCTTTAGTTTCCTGCAAAAGTTCTTTTGCAGTTTTTTCTCCAGTTACATTGTCTTCACCTTTGATGTCAGTGTAACCAAGATCAACATCTTCTTTTTGTGCAAAAGACTCATCTGGTTCTTTTGCTTCAGGTATGTCTACCCTTTCTTCATTTACTCCATCAGTATCTAATTCAACTTCTGGTTTTTTGTTTTCTTCAGCCATTTAGTCCTCCTTAATAATGGTGCAAAATATCAGATGGGTCATTAATCTTAGCAATGACTTCGTCATCGTTAAGAACTCTAACTTCTCCACCTTCAATTTTGAATCTTGAACCTGCGTATCTACTAAATATTACCCAATCTTGTAGTTTACACCAAGGCCCTTTAGGAAACTTGTCGTCATCTTGATAACAAAGATCTCCCATTTTTAGCACAAGACCACATACTGTAGTCATCTGTATAGTTTCTTGAGTTGTATCAGAAAGTAAAATTCCACCCTTAGTTTTTTTAGGACCAGCATATGGCAATACCAATAATCTGTATCCTGTAGGTGTCGGTAAACTTTCTAGTGTTGATTTTTTGATCGCTTTGGGATCAAGGACTGTTTTGACTTCTTCTTCGCTTTTATAAGCGTCTAAGAGTGCTTCAGTCCGTTTCGGTGTTTCCGTGGACTTGTTCATTTTCTATCTCCGTTCTTGACAGCAGGTCTTTTATTTCCTGTTGCAAATCCTCATAGGATTTGATTTGACCCCTAACATATTGTAGTTGCTCCATAGTGTCAACACCATATATAGCGTGGTCTTTAAGTCGTTCAACAGAACGTTTTATTACTTTTTGAATAAGTGAGATTGTATATATATCCACAAAGTGAATATATCTAATTAAGCTCTTTTTGCAAACGTTTTAACATTTGTAGGCTTACCACCTACACCCTGTGCTCTACCTCTTTTTCTTGCAACGGCACTCCGCCTTTGAGAGTCTGTCATACTTGCTGCTTTGGCAGCAGGAACGCACTTTGGATACTTTCTTTTTGATCCACTTGCAGATTTTCTTCCACATTCTCTAAATCCTCCACCCTTCTTTTTTGATCCTATGTCCACCCATTTTTCTTTAAACCATTTTGTAAGACCACCTTCGGCCATTTTTTTAGAACCTGCGGGTACACAATTAGGAACCATGCGGTTTCCTTTTTTCTTCATGCCAGCTTGAACGTAGCCGTCCCAACATGATCCTTTTTTATACATTACATTAAATCTTTGTAATAGTCGGCCATACCACCGACTGATTTGCCTACAACAGTTTGTAAAGATTTTGCCTGTGCCTTATGTAGAGCTGATGCTTTGTTTAAACCTGTAATTACTTTTTTGATTTTTGCATCACCACCTTTGTTCATCATTCTAGTTTTTGGTATTCTACCCATTGCTTTTGCAGGTTGCATTGGCGGTCTTTTTGGTGCTAATTTTTGTTTTTTTATTCTTCTTTTAAAACGATCAATGGCTGTAGATAATTTGCTTTTTCTTTCACCAATAGTTCCAGTATCAGCACCACCACCTTTGTTCATCATTCTAGCTTTTTGTAATCTACCCATGCCAGACATTGAACCTGCAGTCATACCACCTAAATTAGCAGCAGTATATTTTAATTTACCTTTTTTATCATATTCAGAATGAGGATTTTGTTTTTTAATAAGTTGTTCTCTTCTAGAAATCATTGCACCTTTTTTTGCACCTGCTGGTTTTGGTCCTCTAAAATCTTTTCTTTTAGTTCCTGATGGATCTTTAATTTTACCTGCACAAATTTTACTAGCGTATGCATTAGCATATGCTGACGGGTATACCTTAAATTTTCTTTTCGCTGCCGCTTTACCTCTTGGACATAATTTAGTCATCTATTTTTTTCCTCCGTTCCTAAATATTTGTGTTCCCTTTATACCATATATCGATGCCACGACCAAGATCCACAGATTTGTGAACCATGACGGGAGCTGTGAGAACATATCGAAGAAAAGTTTTACTTTGTCCATCGCTGTCGGATCGTCCGATATCACTGCCCAAGCGAGCACCAGTACGGGCAAACTTAAAATTATCAAAACCGCCTCGTCCTTCCAATCTGATTGTCTAGCTTCTAAAAGTTTTCCCTGATAAGCTTCGTCACCTCGGGCCATCTTTTCAGCATGCATTAATTGTGCATCTGACATTGCCATCTTCGTTCTCTGCTTGTTAGCATAAATCTTACTTCCAGCACTAACCGCTAATTTGATTGCACTTAACCACATTGTACTTGTCCTTCCTTCGTTGACACATATATTCTACCATTTTTCCAACAATTGCGAAAGCCCTCTTTCCTGACATCTTCCATTTCCAAGTTTGCTTCCAATTATCTTTTCTAACTCTTACAGGCAGCATTGAACCACCAAATTTTTCTACAAATCTTTCGATTATATCCTTGTCACACATCTCAACAGAACATTGAAATGATTTTCTGCCACTACCTTTGCCCCAAACACCAAAACTTCCTTCGCCATCAAATATTCCTGCAAGAAAAAGTATCTGACCTTTTTCTGTTAGGCTATCGTAAGCCGATGAATTTTTTACCAGAGACTTGCACGTTTTTGATCCCTTTAATATCAGATTTTGCTCCTGGTTCTCTGTGTGGACATCCTCCTGACTTCAATCCTTGGGGATTGAAACCTTTTTCTGGAGCAGGTCCGTACCTCACACCACCGCTTAATCCTTTTTCGTTATTTCTTCTCAAGTTTTTGCCTCGCTACTGCTAATCGTTCGTCTGATTGTTGGTCTTGTGTTGCAAGTCTATCATAATCGAAAGCTAGACGCTCTGCTGCTCTTTGATTTTCTTGATCTTGCTTAAATTGTGTCTCTTCTGCTTTTCTTTGCATGTCCATAGCTTTTAAATCAACCTCTTGTTGCTTGATTCTAACAAGTGGATCTTGTTTAGCAGCATTTTGTTGCATTTCAGTTTGGACTAACTCTTGTGTTATCTGTGCTGCTACCTTTGCCACTTCAGCTTGGAATAAAATATCAAATTGTTCTGGATCTTGTTGAGCCATCTGTTGCATTTGCGGGTCTTGAGCCATCATACCTTTTACAGTTGCCTTTGCTTTGAAAGATATGTGATCAGATATGTGTGATTGCATCAATGCATACACTTGTGGATTGATCTGTACCATTCTTGATGCCATAAATGCCATGTGTGCAGCTATATGGGCATCGTGATCTTGAAATTCAAACGCTGTAAGCAGTTGCATTTGCAATGCACGTGCATTTTCTTTTGCAGGATCAAGTGGCTCTGGCTGTTTTGGTGCAGGTTTTAGCAATCCTTCAATTTGTTTTGTACCTAACGCTTCGTAAACACGTCTATATGCTTCGTGTATGTTGTGAATTTGTGGATTTGTCTGTGCAATTTGCAATTGTGTCTGTGCAAGTGTTACTCTTTGTGCCATAGACATGATATTTGGGTCTGCAACAGGTAAAATATCAACTCTTTCATCAAAATCTGACTGTTTAATCTGTCTTGGGCCACCGTAAACATCATAAGGATACTCTGGTGGCAGTGCTTCTGCACAAATTTTTGCTAAAATTTTAAATTCTAGTCTCATTGCATAGTAACAACGTTTATGAACACCACTCATTACACGTGAACCACGTTCCATTAGTGCAATTGTAGTTCCAACTGCTCTGTTTTGTGTGTCATTACCAATATTTGAGTCAGTGATTGCAGCAAATTTTTGTCCTGCTTGTACTACAAAGCCCAATAATTGAAATAATGTTGTTGATGGTTCTGTAAATGGTAAATTAAAAAATTGATCTCGTATGTTTCCGCCTGGTGCATCAACATCTCTAAACTCTCCAGGTTGAATTGGTTGGTCGTCATCTCTAACTCTAATACCTCTAGACTTAAATCCTGCTGGTAAATTTTTTAACGTACCTGCATCAATCAATTGTCTTAGTGATTGTGTTGCAGCTCTGCTCAATCCACCAATCATGTGTGTCAAACCAAAACCATAGAAGCCTAAACCAGGTAAAAATTTGTAATGAACAAAGTATTCTATTCTTGCGTATGAAATATCGTTAGGTTTGTAATTTCTGTATATAGATAATATCTCACCAGAGCCTTCATCAATAGTTACGATGTAAGGTATTTTTACTTTCTTTGCTTTGTCATCGAAATCTTCGTAATCATCTAAGTTTAAGTCTACATGCATTTCTAAAATAGTATGCAACATATCAGACTCAGTTCTCTTGACTCCTTGTAATTCATTTACCTTCTGTTGTACTTGGTCAGTTGTTTCTCTTGGTGAGGCAAGTTCAATGTCTCTGTAAAAACCACCAGCCATTTTTTTCGTTACTTCATTCTCTGTCATTTTAATAACGTGTGTAATTCTTTCACAATCTTTTAAATCTGATGCATAGTAAGGTACTACTAAATCTTCAGCAGGTATAAATTTAGAACATGGTCTGCCTATCATTGCATCGTAATATATTTTTTTAAATGTGCTACCGGATAATGGTAAATAAAATAACATCTGATCCATATCAGTTGTGTATTCTTCCATCTCTTCCATTAACAAGAAGTTCATGTATTCTTTAACACGATCTGCTTGTGCTTCTATTTGTGGTGTTTGTAATCCAACAACTTGTGTTCTTACAGGACCATCTGATGGTATTAATTCTTTGTATGCTTGTGCTTGAAATTGAGTAACAGATTCGGCTAGTAATGGGTGAGTTACCCCACTAGCACCTTTAAATGGTTTTGTTACTTCTTGATACTTTGTTCCAAGTAATTCAAGACCTTTAATGTAAGCTTCTTCCCATTCTTTTCTAGAATTTTTATCTTTCTTGTATTCAGCAATAAGATCACTTGCCATTGATCCAAGAGTTCTCTCATCCATGTCTTCTGCAAGATTAGCGTTGAAATCATCTTGTGGTGTTTCAACCATTTCTTCTTCCCCTTCAATTGTTACATCTACAGGTAAACCTTCTGGTTGTTCTTGTACTTCTTCAGTAACTCTTGCTTCTTCTTCAATAATATCGTTATTTTTCTCTACGGCCATTTCTAATTGTACCTTATTGGTTTAAACATATCTACTACAAGTCCACCTCTAGCTTTGTAAGTTTTTTGTGTGCTTCTCATAAGCGGATTCACTTTAATCGCAAATGCATCAAAATACAACCTTGGATCTCCTTCAGGTATTAATCTAGTGCTAAAGTTTGCTGCTTTTGCTGTAGCCTCATCCATAGCATCTCTATGATATTCGCTAGTAATTTTTTTACCTTTTTGCACATTATCTGGATATTTAAATTCTTCCTTTGCAGTTCTTTTATATGGTAGTTTGGGATCTGATAGAGATATTTTTGTTGGTCCCGCAGATGTATTATAAAATCTAGCCTGTCGTTTCATAAGTTCAGGTATTATAGCTTTACCTTTACCACCTATACCTTTACCTGTTGCATAACCATAAACTCTTTCATTACCTGCTTTATACCCTTGTCTAAAACTTAATTTATTGAATGGAGCAACGGCTACATAATCAACTCCTTCCCGTGCTGCTTTTTGCATTAAATATTTTAAAGCATGATCACTATAAGCGTCTGATTCGACAAGAGGAAAATAATCAAATTGTTTATCTGAATATTGATCTCTTTTTTGATACACATTATTTAATTTTTGTTGTATCTCTCTTGCTTCTTTTGATAAAGCTTGTGCTTTGTTAGGTTGACCTTTTGCAATTGAATCTGTTATTTCATTCATTAATTTATTTCTATTTCTTGCAAGTAAACCAATTTCTATATCTGCTTGAAATGGATTTACTCTTTTTTCTCCACTAAGCTGTTGCATTTTAGATAATTGTTTGGAAACCTGTTGGTTAACGTCAGATTGTATTTCATTAATCATAAATACTTTTTTACCTTCAGGGGTTAATCTTGTGTCGTATCTTACATGATATATTTGGTTTTTAACTCCTGTTCCAGAAAAATGACCAGGATCTGTAAATGGACTTTTATTTGATTTAATTGGTTCATCTAAATAAAAGATAGTTTCTCTGTAATCTTTACCACCTTGTAATGTGTAACTTGTTTCATTTCCATATTTAGTTTTGTTGTTTTTCATTGGTGCTACAGCAGCATTTAATTGAGCCTCTGCTTGATTGAGAATTCTTTTTTCTTGCTCTCTAACATCAGGTCTTGCTTTGGCTCTTCTTAAAGAATTTCTTAAATTTCCAAAAACACCAGATCCAAATTCACCTTTTTTGATAGCTTCTAATTGATATTCAGCATCATCAAGACTTTGAACTAAATCACTATCTGTTCTAAATTTTGTTCTAACAGCTTTGATTGAGGTACTTAGATTTTTAGTAGCAGTATCAAATGCTTCTTGTGCACCTTTTGGCATACCAAGCTCCACAGGTTTTAATCTGTTGACTGGGTTTAATTTGATCATTGCACCTATTTCGTTTGCGTCTAATTTTAAACCAAACTTTTTAGCTGCGTATAATAATCCACCTGTAAGATCTCCTGCTTCATTAAAGATAGCAAGATTAGTATCAAATAATTCTTCTTTAGATATATTTACTTCCTTACCTGCAAAGGGTCCTGAATCGTATTTAAATCTTTTTTCTGCTCTTTCTAATTTAGATGCAGGTTGTCCAAATACTTTAAAGTTTACTTTACGTGTAGATGTTAAATGATTAAGCCATTCATCAGCTGTATACTTTCCTCTACCTAATCTCATTGCCCAGTCGTATGTAGAAGATCCAAATGCAGGAGCGATGTCATCGCCCATTTGTAATGGTTTAGTTTTCTTTAAAACTACAGGAGGATTCCTCATCTCCTGTTTAACTAACTCTTGACCTTGTGCCTGTGATCCTTTTGGCTCGTAAGTTATTTGACGTTGTTGTTGTCCGGTAGCCGGTTGCGCTGATTCTTTTTTACCTTTAAGAAGCCGCTTCCCAAACTGAAATAAACTCCGCAGGGACATAGTCCCTCCTAGTACATTTTTGTAGGTTTGTTTCTACCTAGTTTTGTTTTAACTGTCACCGAACCACCGACATTCATACTTCGCATGGACATAGTTTTTCCTTTTGCATCTGAAATAAGTCTTGGAGACGCGTCATAACTTTTATGTTGACGATAATGTCTACCTTTTTTTTCATCGATTTCGGGTCTTTCGTAAGAATACATTCCACCTTTTGTAATTATAATACTTTTCTTTTTTGAAGGTAATCTTCCTGTACCTGCTCTTGGTCCTGGTGTTGGTTTTCTTTTAGCATCTCCACCTACAGCGTATTTTGATATTGATTTTTTAAAAGGTCCACCCATTTGATCAGTAGCTCCTGATTGATAAAATGCAGTTTGTTTCTTGGCTGCTTTTTTTGCTGATCCAGATGCTCTTGGATTTTTTTCAGTTCTTTTATTTCTTTTGATATCTCTTAATCTTTCATTTGCAGCTTTTTGTATTTTGCCTTCAGTTCCTGGTGAATATTTTTCAACAGAAACACCCGTTTTGTAACCCATAGGTTTTTGCATCATGCCTCCTCCCATTTTTCCATGTTTTGAAAATAACCTGTCTCTTTTCTTTGGTTGACTTTTATCCATTAAAGATTCAGCAGTAGCACCTAAAGAAACTTTTGCTTTTTTTACATACTCTGCTCTTTCTTTTGAAGTCATTAATTTTTTTTGACTTCCCTTAGAATATTTTTGCATCATGCCTCCTCCCATTTTCTTATCTTTCTTTTTCATTTTAGATTTTAAATATTGTTGTGCAGCGACTCCCGCAGCAGCGATAGGTAAAACTATTTTACCAATTTTTGTTGATTTAGCAACTTGCTTAGCTGATGCTAAGGCCGCTCTTCTTCTGTTGAATGAAGAAGCAGACTCTCCAGGTTTAAAACCTTTTGCTCTTCTCATCTCTTCCATTGATCTAAATTTTTTTCTTTGACCTTTTATTTTAGCACCTGGTTTTACAGCAACGATTGTTGCAACTCTACCTTTGCTTTGAGGACCTTCAAATGGTTTTGAATAACCTTTAAAAGTTTTACTTGTTCCTTTTTCTGTAAGAACACCTGTTCCTCTTTTAGCTTTCATAACTTTACCTGGTTTCATTTTTTCATCTTGTAAACCTTGGCCTCTACCTTTTGCTTTTTCTGCTTTCAAGATTTTAAAATCTTGTGCATCTATTCTGTTATTGTTATTTTTATCTAATTTTGCTTGGCCACCTGTTAAATACATATTTGCTTTTGCTTTTTGTTTTGCCGCAGCACTTTCCTTAGTTTCTTTTCTAAATTGTTCTGGGCTCTTCATAATTCTTCGTGGCATAGGTTCTCCTAATAATATTTATAATCCTTTTCTATTTTAAAGTTCGGTTCGTCCCAATCATCTGAATATGTTTGTACAAATCCGCCTTGTCGATATCTTAACACAGCTTGGGTCATAGAATCAACATAGTCATCGTATTGTCCATTTGGGAAGGCTGCACACTCCTCAATAACCTCCTGTGCCCAGTGTTCGTCAAGAGGTGCCCAAACCATACCAGACTCAAATACAGGCGCACAGCTATTTATACGTGTATGCTTGTCTCTGCCTCTTGCTGGCACATAGTCAATAACAGGTATCCCTGCACGTCTAAGCTCGTGTATAAGTGGTGTACCAGAAGCTTTAGCCTCAATTATAACTGTTTCAGGTTCCCAGTAATGATATTGCTCTATTGCTAGATTTTTTAAATCAGGAAAGTCATATCTTCCCTTTTGTGCATCTAATAATATTATACATTTTTCATAACCTTCAAATGGTTCGAAGATACCCCAAGTAGTAATAGCAGAATAATCAGCAGTTTCTTTTTTAGAAAATGCAGTATCATAAGATTGTATCACATGAAGTAATTTAGGAAGTTGTTCTTGATCCCAATCTTTCCACCAATCTCTTTTGATGATTGCCCCTTCTTCTGAAGTTGGGTCCTGCATGTATTGTGCGTTCCAGTTCTTTGTTGAAATAGAAGCTTTTACTGCTTCAAGATCCTCTTTGTTCCAATACTCTGGCCACACAGGTTCATCGTTTGGTAGTATTGCAGGAAACTCGATAACGTCCCATTTATCTGCTTTTGGCTCGGATTGTGATTTGATGAGCCTTCCTGTCAGATCATCGGTAGCCCATCTTGTCATTACAACACAGATTCTACCTCCTGGTTGTAAACGCTGTCTGGGTCCTGAATTGTACCATTCGTATGCACGATCCATGGCTGAGTCTGACATTGAGTCTTGTTCAGTGTGTGGGTCATCGATAATAAGTAAGTCCGCCCCTCGTCCTGTGATAGAACCGCCAACACCCGCTGCAAAGTATTCCCCACCATGATTGGTCTCCCATCGTCCTTTTGCCTTACTATCTTCTCTAAGTGTAACATCTCCAAAAATTTGTTTATACTCCCGTGAGTTCATAAGGTTCCGAACTTTGCTACCGAACCTTGAAGCTAATTCTGCGTTGTGCGATACCTGCATAATTTTCATCTTAGGATTCCTACCAATCATCCATGCCGGGAACAGGTAAGATGCAAATTCTGATTTTGTATGTCTAGGTGGCATATTGATAATGAGCCTCTTTTTATCGCCAAAGGCTATGTCTTGAAATGCATTTGAAATAATCTGATGGTGCCCCCAGTTATTTGGGTCCTCTGTTTTTCTGTAAATAAAATCTTGCCAAACAGCAGTTGCAAAAATTAAAAAATCATCCTGGCATAACTTGATCCACTCCAATTGTTTTTTCAAGATTAAGTCTTTTAATTCGTCTTCTGATAAATGCTCTATGTTCATACCGTTTGGGACCCTAGTATATTTGTATATCCTACTTTGTAAACCTCTTTGTCGGTTTTGCACTAGCCCCTGAACGCGAATTTACAGGTAGAAACCTGTAAATGTGACCGATGTAGATTGTGAGCCTTGCTATGTGATAGGTACACCTATAGCCCTGTCGGGCTATAGGTTGCGTGATTGTTATTCGCTAGGTGTTAATGTTTGTACAAGTGTACTAAACTTCTTTAAGATGTTGTCTTTGAACTCGTCAACAACAGGGTTGCCCACGTTTTCAAGTATGTGTTTTTCACACTCACCCATTAACAACTGAAACATGATTTCATAATTGAGTTGTTTCTTAACCCCATTATCAATGACCATGTCTTGTAGTTGAGTAGGCGATTTCTCGCCTACCCTTTCTGCTAATACTTGTGCAATATTGATCAAACTATTATTGGGCATTGTTATCTCCTATTGCTTTGTATTCACTATACTCAATGTCAGTAGTGAACTTATTGTATAAATCATTATGAGCAATTTTGAAATTCGCTGTTTCAAATTTCTTTCGCTTACGATTTATTTTTTGTAATCCAAAACTATTTCCTTGTTCATCTTGAACAATGATTAAGTTTTGATTTGTTCTATCAAAGCAATCAACAATGTTTTGTTTCATTGTATCTAACTCTTTAGATAGTCTATTTGCTTTTAGCTTTAATTGAGCATAAGCAAGAACTACTTTTTTTTCTTCTTGCTTTAGCTTCTTTATTGCATTTGGCATTTTTACCTCTTTGTTAAGTTATACAATTCTTATGAATTGCTCTCTCTATGTACATCTTATCAAGTCCCATTACAAGAACTAATTTAATTTTTTTTTAAGGTCTTTAATAGGTATTCTTTTATCTCCATCAATACTAATACTAACATCTTCAATATTTCCTAATGCTTTGGTTAAAAAATTTATGAACTCCTGCTGGTGTGCCTCGCCAACTTTAATCTTTGGTTTAGCTTTTTCTTTACCGACACGAGAACGAGGCGAGGCGACATTGTCGCCTCGCTTTCTATTGTTTGACATTACCAACTACACCAATATTCTACAACCTTGCCCTCACTTATGGCTTGTTGACAGAATTTTAAAAACCTAGTGTCCTGCTCTTTGTACTCTTTAACTGAATCCTCTTGGAATTGTTGCCCCCAAAAAAATCCGTCCTCTGCGTGATAGTCAGAGAAACCTTTCTGTATCTGTTCCCCTAATTCATCAACGACTTCCTTAGTCAGATAACAAGGTGCTTCTTGATCACCATTGAAACCTAAGTGTGCAAGATGTCCCTCAACTTTTACTGCTGGGTTTTGGTCAGTCCATTTCTTTGACATGAACTCCTGAAGTCTTGCGTGTTTTCTCCAAACAAAAACTCCTGCCTTTTCAGAGTAGTCATCATCATTGAAATATTTATCCCAATCTATCTTTTGACCTCGAAGGTGTGCGTGTTGATCTAGTCCCATAACATTCTCCTATTTGTTAGTTTGTTCTACTCTCTTATTCTATCCCATGTATGATTGCAACAATTATCTTTTAGAATCATTCTAAACTAGCTTCCACCACCTCATCTGCCACCACCACCAGAACTACCTGCTGAGCCAGTCCCCCCTGAACTCTGTGTGCACGCTGCAGGTGCCAGCTGTCAGTCAAACGAGCGAGGTTAGAACGCAGCAGCTATGCCGAGAACGAAGAGTCCAGTAAGCAGGATCATTGCATCTGGAAAAAGTATGAACAGTACTATGTATAACGCAATTAGCTCCACCAGCAGCTCCTGGCGAAGGATGCACCAGCTGCTACCTGCGACTGGTGCCAGGCCTTTTCTAAACGAGACGAGGCCTTCATTTGTCTTCTCCAACGACACTGTCCTTCCACGAGTGACCGTTAGCAATGCATCGTGATCCAGGACCACCAGTAAGTGCGTATACTTTACCTTCTTCAGGTTTGTCATCCGGTGGCGCGGCATCGGCAGCCTCCTCATCCGGTGGCGCGGCATTCGGTTCTTCTGTATCTAAATCAATTACTTCGTAATCAATTAAATGTTCGTATTCTTTCGGGATGGTTACTTCTTGTACCACACCGCCTTCTACACGTATCTTAATAGTTTTCATTTGCACTCCTTGGTTTGAACAGCTTACATAAGACCTGATGGGATAGATGTCAAGAGCTTTTTTTCAAAACTTTTTCACCACCTCCGTCACCAGCTCCTGAGCTTTACGCTGCAGGGGGCTCAGCTCTTTGTCCAACAACAACGAGATCTTTTCTTTGACAACGAGACGAGATCCTGAAGGATGCCATTACCTGCCCCCCGTTAACTAACAAAGAGGGAAAGAAACGAGGGGCGGGAAATGACACGAGCTTCGGTGACAGCACGCCAGTGCTGGCAGTGCAGCTCTCGGCAGGGCCCAGTCGGTGTTCGCTGTACGAGAACGAGCGAGGTTTGCCAACGAGAACGAGATCACGCTGCAGCTTCCTGCGATCCCAGCTCCTGAAGGATGGTCTCCTGGACCGTGGGCCATTGTAACGGGAACGAGAACGAGGCAAACGAGACGAGGGAACGAGGATCAGTGAAACTGGACACCGGTCTGTACAGTTTAAGAGACCTCTTCGAGAGGGTCTCGTCCAAGATAATTACCTTACCACCTGCCTTAATATATTTGTTAATCCATACAATTTGCCACTTATTTAATTTAGGATAATTAGCTTCATCAGATTTAAGTTCAATCCAAAATACTTCTGAATCTGTAACAGCGTGTATATCAGGAATACCATTGATTGTGCTAGATTCTATGCGTGTTAGAAAGCATTTGTTAAGTCCTTTCTTAACCTTTTGCCATAGTCTAGATTCTTGTGCTTTTACAGTCATTAATTAACTTAATTTCTTTATTTCCTTAACTACTGAATTAGGTATTATTGTTGTATTTCCAATATTTTCAATGTCAACACCATTATCAGCAAATGAGTAATCACCAAACAATCTTGTAACACCTTTTGATTGACTAAACAAATGTCCCTTCGTAATACAAGTAGCCAACTTTGATTTTTTTAGTTCGTCAAATGAAGACCATGAGCTGTTTGAAACAATATCAAACCACTCAACAGAAACCATTGGATACTTATCTATTTCTGATTTTACTTTTTTTGGTATTGCTATTTTCTTTCTCATTTATCCTCACTGATACAGTTCCAACAGATGTAAACATAGTGGAGTTGTGTATTTGATTGAAGACTTTGATCCATTGAGACCAACTAGCCTTTTTTAATAAGTGCTGTGTCTTCAGATTCAATATCGATGGTTTTTGCATTGTGGCCATCGATTTTTTCTGAAAGCTCTTTGAGTTTGTTCTCAAGCTCTTCACGTGACATACCCTCCAGACCTGTTACTCTTACTTCTTTTCTGTCAATGAACGCACCTGCTAACTGTCCAGATCTATACTCTGCATTTATAGCTGCAGCAAACTGATCTTTCTTTTCTGCCTTGTCAGCAAGTCTTTCAAATCTTTTGTAACGTCTGAGATTGTCACTCTCATATTTTTTTACTTCTTGTTCAAACCTTTTGTCATAATATTTTGCAACATGAGGATTAATTTTTCTGTTCATTAATTGTGATGCAGTCGATCTTGCACTATTGATATCTTTACAATCGTATCCTGCACGCTTTAATGCTTCTGCTTGTGTGATCTGCCCATGATCTTGCACCATAATCTCTACAAACATTTTTTGTTTTGGTGTGAGATCTTTGTCAGTTCTCAATTCTTTTTTTGTAAGCCCACCCATTATCTCATCAATTTATTAAGTTCTCTTTGAGATAGATACCTTCCTTTACCATGAAGTTTTATTCCAAACCTCACATCAATTTTTGCATCAGATCTTTTACCTGCACCTTTTACTGGTTGCTTCATGATGTCAGATGTTTTTCTTCCGCCTGCTTTTCTATAAGCTTTATAAGCAGCTTTTATTCCTTTAGTTAATAATCCACCCATCAACATACCAGCAATTCCACCTTTTTTCTTTTTGTCTAAAAACATTTTTCTATATAATCTGTTTGCAGACTCAGCCATTTCTTTTTTCATTCGTCTTCTTTGGGCTAATGTAAGTGGTTGGATCTGCATGGTTTTACCTTTTTTATCAGAAGCAAATGCCTTACCATACATGACAGGTGTTCTAAATCTTTTCTTTTGTTTTTTAGCTTTTACAATACCAACTCTAATTCTTCTTTTTAAACCTGGTTGAGCTTTAAACTCAGCAGCTCCAGTAAATTTAGTTGATCTAATTTTTCTTTTAAAATCTGCTTTCTTCAATGACATAGGAATAACAGGAGGTGCTGTATTTGGACTTCTTTTTTTTCTTGCAACTTCAGACTTATGTTGTCTATGAAGTCTTCTAAATCCTTCCTTAACTGTTTTAAATATTATTCCTCTCATATTTCTACTATATAGATTATTTCATCACAAAGTAATACCCCTTAAAACTTCTGATTGCGTTCCCGCAAGACTGGTGTATCCAAGATACACCATAGATACACCATAGATACACCACTAAAATTGCTTAAAAGTGTTGATATTATTGAATAATAATCGTTTAGATACACCAGATACACCATTATTACCCCCTGGGGTACTTTTTATTACTCACTAGTCTGAGATATCTATATAGTAAATATTTTTACCATTGTCCGGTAGCCGGTATTCTGGTATATTTATCCTATGATCCTTGAACAAGATCATTTATTAAATTACTCCTGGGGGTTTTTCATCTTTGCTCTCAATTGGTTATTAGTTCCTCCAGGAGGAATAACCTCAAGACCACCATGACCTCACTTAATTCTAACTTTTTCTGAGAATATTCTTCTTTTAACTTCTTCTCTTTCTTCTTTAGTCTTCGCATTACGATAGTGTTTATAAAATTCTCTATAATTAATCCATGACTTTTGTAATTCTGTAAATTTAATTTTTCCTTTTTTCATTAATTTTACAAACTCATCACGTACCACCTGCGGGTCCATATCAGCATTCCAGCACACGTATTGAAAGTCCTCACCATCTTCTAAAAACCATTTATAACTATCTTCCTTCCAATAGGTTTCTCTTTTAAACCCACTCATAGATAACGAATCCTCAAACGCCTGCAGAAGTATAGCTTGAAATAATCTTATTTCAGCTGGACGTTTTTCTTGCGTGAACATCATCGATAACTTAATGCCCAAATTTTTTAACAAGTTTGGTGAATAACTCATAAAACTTTTTAACGGTTGGTTTTGGATAATTTTGAGATTTTACGAAGTGATAATCGTCTAATATGTCGTCAATGTATTGAGTTCTCTGCTCTCCATCTAGAGCATCTACAAAATAGATAGTTCTTTTTACAAAATCCTTAACTGTCCTGGACATCTGCATAACCACGATGCGGGAAAAGATATGGATTATGGATTACACCGTGGCTACACATTTTTGACAACCAGCTTCAAACCTTTAGCCTGAGCTACCTTTTTTCTACCTGATTGCCATCTAGACTCGATCTTGTCGAGAAAAGATAAACTAAAATTTCCTAAACCATAGTCATTTCCACAATACAACTGAAACATCAAACTCGTTAACTCATCATAAGTTTTTTTGTTTGGACATATCATTACTAATTTGTCCAACGCCTGGTTTAATGCATCTTCACTGCCTTTTTTTACAGCTTTACCCACTAAAATCTCCTTTTAAAGTTAAAATTAGCTTTCGTTGTTAATTGAGAATAAGGTGTTTTGAAAGCCTCACCTTTTCATTCTAGGCTTAGGAATACGTATGATTTGTTATTATAAAATATAGGATAGGATTGCAAGAAAAAAAGGGGCCAGTCTCCCGGCCCCTTATCAACCCCAGATTAAAGGTTAACCATCCAACCTGCAGGTCTACTTACCATTCAAGAGCTTCTTGCCTTGAGATAGCAAATTCTCTTTCATTGACTGATAACTTTTACCCTCTTTTTTAGCTATCTTTTTGATCTCATCATCAACTATTTTGGCAATCATTGAGCCAGGTCTTCTAAAACCTTGCTGCCCCATTGCTCTAATAATACAATAAGTATTGATATCTACTGCACATGACTTCCATTTATTGATGTCCATTTCTACCTCTCTTAATGCTCTTGATATTCTTTTGATTCAAAGAAATCAAGTAACTTTATTTTCTTTTTACTTCGACCACTATTATAAATTTTTTCGATAATTATAATGTAATCTTTTGTACTTGTTCCAGATAAAAACCAAGAAGATTTGCTTTTACAGGCATCTCTAAATCGTCTCAAATCAAACTCTGGACATCTGTCAGCTATAATATAGGCCATAACCATAGATCTCTTAAGTCTTCTTTTGGTATCATCCATACCCAAAAAATATTTTTTGAGTGTGTTAAGTGCAGCACCAATTCGATCACAGTTCTCGATACCACCTGCAGGTATTTTAAATTCACCTGTTTTAAAGTCAGTGGATATTCTGTTCCATAACGAACATTGTTTTAGCAGCAACACAATTGCTTCTGCAACATTGATACCGTACTGGTTCATTTTATTTCTACATATCTTGTAGTCCATTTTATTTCTTGCACAGTGATGGTTAAGATATGCTTCCATGGACCAATTCTTTCTACCTGTGTTGAGTCTTGCAACATCAAGTGGATCATCAGAATTAATAATGATGTATGGCACAATAAGATCTAGTTCTTTTCTAGCTTGCAAAGTGTGTTGTCCATCAACTACTTCCATGTTTTGGTTTACACGTATTGGATCATAAAGATCTTTTTCAGCAATCAATTTTTTTAATTGATTTACGTGTGCTTCATCTACAGGTCTATTACCTCTAGCTTTTTTAAACTTTGAGTAATCGGTTGTCTCAAAGTATTTATTTTTAATTGCATTGTTCATCTTTTCCTCCTTGGTTAGAACAATATTGTGTAACCTAGTAACCCAACGATTATTAAAATAATTTTTGGTGGTATCACTAGTAGTGAAATCAAAAGCAAAAAACTAATAATCTGGTTTGTCATTAGCCCCCTGCAATTGGTCGTATATTAACTTAGATGCAATCGATTCATTGATTGGATAGATTGGCATGTTCTCAAAGTACATCGCACATTGCTGCAGCTTCTTCATTGCTTGTTGAAACTCATCATCTGAATATTCAAGTGGCATATGAGTGCCTGCAGTAATAACTGGTACTTGACTAAGTATTTGATCAACTCGACTAATCCAACTGCCTAAAACAGTTGAATCAGACTTTAATTTAATTACTGGACTTTGGCTCATCGTACCTCCATAAATTAAATTTATTTATGATCTCGTTTAATCCATTATGAAATTTTATTTTTCCATTCAGGACATCTTTACATCTGATAGTTTGATATAAATCACCATTGACCATCAGCTGCAGTTCTTTTGTTGACTCATTAAATTCAACTGAAAAGACATGAGTCATGACAACGCTTTTTGGTTTTACTTCCCAATCAGGGTTTAATACCAAAGCTTCGCCTAGCTTTTCAGCAGCAGTCATTGCCGCTTTCTCTTGATTGTTTTTCATGATAACCTCTCTGTTAGTATTTTTAAAAAACATGCATTTCTTATAAACATTTTAATGGGATATGCAAGGACTAAATAGTATAAGATATTATAGGATTTTATGACAAAATTTATATTGGTTTTATATATGTGCAGCATGGTTGCTAACGATTGCCCAAGTAATTTTATACCTGGATATACCTTCACTAGTCACACTGATTGCGTACAAATGGGTTACAAAGTGGCTCATAATACTTTTAAATCATTGGAGGAAATTGCAGAATATGACAGGGAATACGTAGAAACTAATAAAATTGTAGTTAAATTTGAATGTAGACCTGTAGAAGTGCCAAAACCCGTAATTCCACTACCAAAACCTAAATTAAGCACATAGTTGCATTTAGGTCACATTTTGATATATAATAATGCATGAAGCTGTATCGCGTCCAAGCAAAATATAAAAACATATATATTGATGAGATGCTTGAGGCCAAGAACGATAAAGCCGTCCTTGAGGATTTTGCAAAGAAGGTTGACTCAGGGGATGTAACAGAGAAACCTGGTGCTGGGTTTGAAGATCCCAACGTTTTGTTTCTAACCTTCGAGGAGGTAGACCGTAATGGCACTACAAAAGTTAATATCGGAGAAACTTCAGTTGGAGTCCAAATGGGCGACACAGGCGTTATCTCAGGGCAGAGTAACACCTGATATGAAGTGGATTGATATCAAGATCAAAAATCTTAGAACAAAGATTAATGATCAAAGTGTTGAAGACGCACAAAAAGGTCTTTTCGACATAGCTAGTTAATCTAGCTAAAAAAAATCAATTTTTTTCCCAAGACTACTGCGCTCTAAATTTTCGTAAAAAGCATTCAGTGTCGCATCTAGAATAAAACCCCTGCAACAGGCAGTCGTCTACTATTCAATAAAATAAAAAAGTGAAAAATTGCTCATGGTATAATAGTGAATAAAAAATAAAAGGAGAGCAAATGTACTATTGGAACCCACAACGTTTAAAAGAGTTAAAAGAGAAGGGACATAAAATTAAGTATTATAATTATGATCCCAAACTTAAAGACCAGACGTTCGAAGAGAATGAAGATCAAGATTGCCAGGTCGACACAAAGGACAGTCAGAAGTAATCTTATGACTTTCTGAAGCATCGTACCAAGTTTCTATAAAACCTTTGCCATTACATCTTGGACAGTTATTCTTTTGCTTCACCCCAGCTTCTTCCCAATGCAACATCGACTTTGAATGGGACTTTGAGATTTTCAATTGCATTTTCCATTACCTCCTTTACTCCTTTTACATCTTCTTCAGAGTTTATAGAAAAGCATAACTCATCGTGAATCTGTAGTAAAGGTTTATAACCTTGTTTGTAACAATTTATCATTGCTTGTTTTGTTTGATCTGCAGCAGATCCTTGAATTAACCTGTTGAGGGCTTTGTAAGTAAAAGCTCTTCTGATGTTATTTCCATATATGGCCTTAGCCTCTTCATATTGCATAGCCTTATTCATTCCGAAGGTAGCAGGCTCCCACATGTCAAATCGGCATTTACGACCCCTTATTGTTCGAATAAACCCATATTTTGAAGCACTGTTAGTAACAGCTTCAGCTAATTTCTTAACGAAAGGTACTCTTGAGTGATACTTATTTAAAAGATTTTCTGCATTATCTTTTGAAATACCTAATTCTCTACCTAATTTGGCCTTACCCATACCATAAAAAAGACCCAAATTGATCGTCTTTGCCTGAGTTCTACTTATTCCTGCCATATCAGCTACAATCTGGTGAAAGTCTGCAGCTTCATTTTTGTAAGCTTCAATAAACTCATCTGCACCTGTAAAATTTTCATTTACACTCGCAGCATAATGAGCAACCAATCTTGGTTCTTGTTGGCTGTAATCAAAGCTACCCCATTGTTTGCCTTCTTCAGGTAAAAACAAACTTCTAATTTTATCTCCAAACTCTTTGTTACGTGCAGGTATCTGCTGCAGGTTTGGATTAGAATAAGACAATCGCCCAGATACAGTTCCGCCTTGATCAGATCTAAGTTGATTTATCTCTGAATGTATTCTACCTTTGTGCACAAATCTTTGAATGGAGTCTATGAATGTTGAATGGAATTTATTTATTTCTCTTGCTTCTCTTATTAGTTGCGCTATCGGGTTATTACAATTTACTAACCAATTTTGCGTAAAGCTTGGTTCTCCGGTTTTCGGTGTTCGTGGGTACTCAACACCTATTCTATCAAACACCTGCGCTACTGATCTTGCAGCCCATATGTCTGGTTTCATAGTGGTCTCGTCTTTTATCTTTTTTAATACTTGATATTCTTTTTCTTTAAATTCTTTTTTTAAACTTATAGCTTTTTCTTCATCAACTCTTATACCTTTTCGTCTAGTTTCAATTAAGATAGGCAGCAGCTCCATCTCCATTTCCCACACATCATTTAAACTCTGCTTTGATATTTCTGTTTTAAAACGCTGCCATAATTTTAAAGTTAATGCAGCATCTTGTTCAGCGTAAAATCCAACGTAGCCTGCAGGTAACTTCCAAAGATCTGCCTTAGCATCTATACCCCACTCTTTTGCCTTTTCATTCAAGAATGTTTCGTTTTTAATCTCACCTAAATAATCTTTAGCACATGCATTTAAACTAAAACTGTATCTGTTTTCATTTATAAGTGCAGCAGCAATCATTGTGTCTACAATAGGACCATTTATTTCAAAACCATTTACAAGCAACCATCCCACATCATAACTTGCATTGTGAAATATTTTAGTTGCTGGTGTTTTTAAAACTTCTTGCATCCAGGCCGTAGTAATTGCAGAGTCCATGTTGCCTCCTGCATCATGATGAATTGGAAAGTACCATTGTTGATCAAGAGCAGCTACAGCGAATCCTACAATATGACCATCAAAAGTTGCCCAACCTGCGCCTTTTGTTTTTATATTTGGATCTTTAGTCTCTAAGTCAATAGCTATTTCTTTTGCGTGTCTTAAGTCAGGATAATCACTCGGACATACCCAGTCAGAATCATTATAAATAAAATTAAGTTGATGAGTCATTAATAATATATCTTAAAATAGTAGTTGTTGGATTTAGATCGTAATCTTTTACACACCCTGTCAGGATCATAACAATACCAACCATAATAATTATTCTTATCATAAATCCTCATTGTTCCAAAAATGTAACAGCATGCAAATTATACCAAAAATAATTAATATCAAGGTAATAGAAAATAATAACTCCACTACTTTTTGTCTTCGTCTTTTAAATGTTCAATTTCTAAATCACAATAATGTTTAATTTTATTAAGATCTTCAATTGATTTACCTTTAAATAAATATCTACACACATACTTAATTACATTTGCTTGAAATGGATTTAAACTATTCTTTCTAATAAATGTCCATGGCTGAATCAAAAAATGTTTATAGTGAGATCCTCCAACCTGCGTATCTTGTGGAAACGTTTCATCAAACATATCTTTGTTCGTCATATTTTAAACTCCTGTAATATTTTTATTTTTTCCTCAGCGTTTGCTATTTTTTCAATAAGCTTGTCAGCTTCATCAATATGCTGTGGGTGTTCACCTATGGCTACAGGTTTTTCTAAATAAATTTTTAATGTAGCCTCTGCTTCAGATATCTGTGCGTTGTATCTATCTTCTAATGCATCAATTATTATTTTTCTAAACATAGTTTGCCTCATATAATTTAAAATACTTTCCAAGCGGAAAGTTGTATTGGTGGTTTGTACCTAACAAATGTAAATTTTGTTTGCATCTGGTCACTCCTGTATACCAAACTCTTAACTCTTTTACCTTTTCTGTTAGATTTTTTTTATCGTAATGTGATGGGTAATTGCATTTACTGGCTAACACCACATTGTCAGCTTCACCACCTTTGACCTGATGTATTGTATCAATAATTATTTTAGGTGGCTGCGTAAGATCCACACCTTCCTTCATTAATTTGTTGAAGTATTGTTTATCCTTGTCTTTAAATTTTCTTTTAAACACTTGATTCCATGGACCTTTTTCATCACGCATACCACACCTTAAGTGTAATTCATCAAAAGTAAACACTTGATTTGGATGTGCAAAAGACCATTTTTTGCTATCCTGTGACCGGTATCCGTGGTCTATGTTTAATAAATACTCATACATAATACAGGCTTCTTCTCGTGCTATCGCACCACCTTCACAAATTTTTTCCCACAATTGTATTGCCATAAATTGATTCGGATCAAACGATTTATTATTTTTTTGATCTTGATAGTACAGGCCAAGATTCTTTGCTTCCTGCTGCAGCTCTCTCTTAACATCATTTATTCTAGCCAACACCATCCAACTACCATCTAAATCCCAAGGCACTTTTTTTAATCCATTCCATCTTTGTATAGATCCGTTTTTACCATTAGAATAAAACTCTTTCTCTATTCTATTGTTACCCATCGAATGTAAAATGCAGCTAGAAAAAAAATGTATGTTCTTATTCAATCGTACACTTTTTTTTAAAACAAGAGACTTGCCAGGAAAAGTTTGAAACAAATTTACATCAGCACCATTCCATTCGTATATCGCCTGGTCATCATCACCCGCAATGTAAACTCTATCGACAGACTCAGCTATCTTTACAATCATGTCCCACTGTAGAGGTGTCAGATCCTGAGCTTCATCAACCATCAAAACTTTGAATGGTATTACTAACCCATCAGTTATGTATCTTTGTACCATGTCAGTAAAGTCTAACCTGTCAGGTGTCCGTTGTCCGTTCTCCATTTCCATTGTTTTAAATTCTTCGTAGCCATTGATAATTGATTTAAATTGCTGCAACCTTACAGCTTTTCTAGATTGTTGTTTGTAAAGCCACACAGGATCTACTTTCATGTTTCTTGCCCTGTCATATATTTGTAAGGACCAATTATTGTAAACCTTTTGATCATCATGGCCATCTTTGTAATTGACTTTTACAGTTCCATATTGAGTGTGAAACATAAGCATATCTGCTTTTGGATCTAAAACGGGAATCTCAGCAAACTGTTGTCTTGCCAAAGAATGTAACGTTCGAAAGTATTTGAAATCATCTTCATCATATTCTTTAAATCTTTTTCTAACTCTAGCAACACATTCATTAACAGCTTTGTTTGTAAACGATACATAACAGATCTCATCAGGAGAATAACCTTGCCTAAGATAACGTTGCACACGTTTTAATAAGTTTTCTGTTTTACCTGTACCTGGAGGACCAAATATTTTAATTGTCTTCCCACGCAGCCTTTGGTTTAATGAATTTGACATCTTTGTTTTTGTGTTCTTGTTGTTTTGGCAAAGGCACAATCCAGTGTCGGCTTTGTATACCTTTGAACTTTGCTTTTGGTTTTGCACCACCTTGTTCTAAAAATCTTGTGCATTCCTTTTCGTTCCAATTATAACCCATCTTTTTCATAAAAGATCTAAAT
>Ga0208157_1000237_pt1 | contig 34164 bp, 55 predicted proteins | sample 5_EtaG_FD_184077 | JGI IMG/M metagenome (GOLD analysis project Ga0208157, IMG submission 184077) | Marine viral communities from the Subarctic Pacific Ocean - 5_ETSP_OMZ_AT15132 metaG (SPAdes) (version 2) | ecosystem: Environmental > Aquatic > Marine > Oceanic | place: Pacific Ocean | collected...
GCAGGACAGACTAGCTTTAGTGGCAGTGATGCCGACAGTAAGGTGTTATCCTATCAGGATAGCCTGTACATGGACGTGTATCAGAATGGTGTGCTACTCAAGCCGGGTACAGACTACACAGCTACGACAGGCACAACAGTCGTGCTGGTCACGGGGGCAAGTCTGAATGACGTAGTTGAGATGATTATCTATGACACATTCTCTGTAGCAAACTCGTACACTAAAGCAGAGGCTGACACACGCTACCCATTCTTAGGCAACGACAGCATCATCCGTACCAATGGGCAGACCATCAGTGCTGACATCACAATCAGTGCGACAACTAACGGTGTATCGGCTGGTCCTATCACACAGGACAATGCCACTGTTACTGTTAACGGATATTGGAGTATCGTATGACCAGTCAGTTAAATGTAGACACCATCGTAGATAAGGCTGGCTCTGGCGGCTCTAATGTCAAGATGGCTAATACATCTACTTATGTGTCAGATGGTGGAAGTGCTACGCAGAATACTGTGCAGGGGTTGGCGAAGCAATGGGCAAAGTTTACGGTTGCCGCAGCTTTAAGTGATAGCCTTAATACAAGCAGTATTACTGATACAGCGACAGGAAACTTTGAAGTAAACTTTTCAAATGCAATGAGCAATGCAAACTACGCAGTCACTACTTGCACGTTCACCGTTTATGGTAGGGAAACACATTGTGATGCCTCATCAACCACCGCTTATGGTTTAGGAACTTGGTATAATCTGTCACGGTCTGAGGATAGCGTAACAGACTGTGGAACAGCAGCACTTGGAGACCTTGCATAATGGCTAGTATTCTAAAAGTAGATACACTAACAGGTGTAACCACCGCTGGCTCTATTAGCGTTACTGGCGAGGGCAACTCAACCACGACTAATCTTCAGCAGGGGTTGACGAAAGTATGGGTTCGTTTTAACGGGTCAGGCACTATAGCGGTAGATGATTCTCTTAATGTAGCGAGTTTAACAGACGTGGGAACTGGAGATTATCAAGTTAATTTTACTAACAACATGGGTAATATTAATTATGCAAACACCTCTAATTCTAATAACGCCCATGCGTTAAACGGCAACCCTAATGCCGCTGATAATTTACGAGTTGGAACATATAATAGTTCAACTACTCTAGTAGATTCTGCAAGAGTTCACTCTGTTGCACAAGGAGACCTCGCATAATGGCAAGCGAACTTAGAGTAAACACATTAAAGGATGCCAGTGGTAATAACAGCGTGGCTCTTAGCACGGTTGCAGAGGGCAGTGCAAAAGCGTGGGTACACTGGAATGGTGAAAGTACAGCAGCCATACGAGACAGTTTTAATTTTGCTAGTTTGTCGGACTCAGGCACAGGTGATTACACCTTCTCATATACCACAAATCAGTCGGATACTACATATTGTTCAACTGTAAGCACTTCCAGAGCATCAAATGCACAGGCTTTAATTAGTTCTTCCACAACATTTAACACGGCTAATATAGACAGTGTTTCTGTGCATGATGAAGGTGTAGCAGAAGATACAGAAAACGGCTGTTTAGCTGTTCACGGAGACCTAGCATGAGTAAAGCAGCAGAATTAGCCGCACTGATTGGTTCAGGTCAGGCGCAGGGTGATAAGAATATAGTCATCAACGGTGCAATGCAAGTGGCACAACGAGCCACATCAGTAACTGGTCTTGGTACTACTGACACTAGCGGCACATACCATACATTGGATAGATTTATTGTGTATGCTAATAACACTGCTGGTCGGTTTACTATGTCACAATCCACTGTAACTGATTTGCCCGGATTTGCTAATGCCTTAAAGTTAGACTGCACCACAGCAGATACGAGCATTGCTGCTGATGAATATATTTTGTTTGGAACTCGTTTTGAAGCGCAAAATTTACAGTCCCTTAAAAAGGGAACATCAAGTGCGGAGCCTGTAACTATTTCGTTTTATGTAAAAGGTAATGCAAACGCTACATATGTTCTTGAGATATTTGATAATGACAACAGTAGGACTATTAACAAAACATTTCCTGTTACTTCTTCTTGGAACAGGGTGTCTATTACTTATCCGGGTGACACTGCTGGTAGCGGATTAGGCGATGATAATGACATAGGTCTCCAGCTTGTATTTTGGCTTCACGCTGGCAGCAATTCTACTAGCGGTTCTTTACAGACCTCGTGGGGGGCGTATGACCAGACTAAGAGAGCAGCGGGGATATCTAGCTTTGTTGACAGTACAGATAGAACACTAGAGATAACTGGGTTGCAAATGGAAATTGGAGAAGTAGCCACGCCTTTTGAGCATGAGGACATAGGAACTACGTTAGAAAAATGCAAAAGGTATTTTGAAAACGTAGAGTTGAACAATTACGTTATATTTGGAAACTCATATACAACAACTCAATTTGTATTACCACAAATTATTTGGAAAGTAGAGAAAAGAACAGCCCCAACATTAACCTTTCCAACCATAGGAACGTCCTCTGGCAATGTTGCAATAACTAAAGATGACGGAAACTATGTTACTCAAGGTAGTGTCATTAGGGCATTTATTACAACAACAGGTGCGGCTCCTTATAATAATAATGCAGATGGTTACTCAGGTTTAACAGACGATTCTATTTGTTCTTTATATTCAGTTGGAGACTCAACTCTTAAAGTAGATGCGGAGTTATAAATGATTATTGAAAACGCAAAGTGGTCAAAAGGACCACCACCGCAAGCGGATGTAATAGTTGGTTTTCTTGCAACTATTGATGGTCAAAAAATGGTTGTTCCAAAAGTAGTTGGTAATGCACATTATGACGAGGCCATGCGTCAAGTAGCGGCTGGCACTCTAACCATAGCAGATGCTGACTGATGGATATGGTACACATCATAGATACCTTAATCGGTATAGTCGTGATGGGCGGTGCGTGGTATCTTGGCGGTATGGCTAAAGAGATAAAGCGTATAGATATATTAATGAATAGAACACGTGAAGAGTATGTAACACGTAATGAAGTACGAGAAGACATGAGCCGTGTTATGGAAGCATTACATCGTGTAGAAGATAAACTTGATAGGGCATTAAATAAATGATGCAGTTTAAAGCATTTAAACCAGAAGCCATGAATAAGATAGCAAAGTCTATGGGCTATCAGGGTGACATGGGGCAGTTCCAGCAGTATATTGAACAAGACCCTGCACGACAGCAGCAAATGAATATGTATACTAATGCTGCTAAGATGATGGCACGTGGTGGTATGGTTAAGAAGATGGCAGTTGGTGGCACAACGACTAATCCTGCAGGTACACAAGCAGGTACACCAACAATTACAGCAGCCTCTACTCCAACACAAGTACAAGCTACCGATTCTTCTGGTAAGCCCGTAGTAGATAGTTCAGGTAATCCTGTAATGAAGACACAGGTTCCCGGCATAGCAAACTTTGCAGTACAACAAACATATACTCCGGGTGTTCCTGTAGGTGGTACGACTATAGCCGCTGCTACACAGACTGATCCAAGACAGAATATTGCACAGGGTACAGGCTCACTTACTGGACAGGTTGCTGTACCGACAGCACAAGCGGCCACTGCACAATCGCAGCAGGTTACAGCACAACAAGCTAATACTTTACAAGCCCAGCAAGCAGCACCTGCTATTAACACAGCAATACAATCTACAACTGCAGCACAGACCAATCCTCAAGACCCTCGTGCGCAGGTTACTGCTGCCCAACAAGTTGCATCTTCTGTCGGTAATCTGCAAGCTGCTCAAGGTAATGCTACCCTAATAAATAATCCTGTACAAAGACAAATTCAGTCAGGAGAACTTATCAGTAGTACAGGTGTTAACGCTGCTGTAGCGTCACAGACAGCGGCACAAACACAAGCTGCAGCGGCCTCTGCAAATCCAAGTCAACAGGCTATGGTGCAAAATCAGTTAGATGGTTTAATGCAACAGTTTGTTGGTGGTGCTACACCAGCATGGGCTGCTGGTGCTATCCGTAATGCTAATGCAGCAATGGCCGCACGTGGTCTAGGTGCATCTTCTCTTGCTGGTCAGGCTATTGTACAGGCAGCTATGGAAAGTGCGTTGCCAATAGCACAGGCAGATGCAAAAACTGTAGCTGGTTTTGAGGCACAGAATTTATCTAATAGGCAACAAGCTGCTATGCTTGCTGCTGAACAACGTGCTAAGTTTATGGGTCAAGATTTTGACCAAGCATTTCAAATGCGTGTTATGAATGCTGCTAAGATTAGTGATGTAGCTAATCAAAACTTTAATGCAGATCAACAGATTGCTTTAGAGAATAGTCGCATTGCCAATACTATGAATTTAAATAACCTGTCTAATCGTCAGGCTTTGGTAATGGCTGATGCTGCTGCTTTAGCACAGCTAGATTCACAGAACTTAAATAACAGACAGCAAGCTGCTGTAACAAATGCACAGAGTTTTCTGCAGGTTGATATGGCTAACTTGTCTAATCAACAGCAAACAGATTTATTTACAGCACAACAACGGATACAATCTTTATTTACAGATCAAGCTGCAGAAAATGCGGCACGACAGTTTAATGCTTCATCTCAAAATCAAGTTGACCAGTTCTTTTCTAACTTGGGTCAGCAAGCATCACAGTTTAATGCTACACAGCAGAACGCACAGTCACAATTTAATTCAGGTCAGGCTAATACACTTAATCGTTTTAATGCTGAACTAAATAATCAACGAGACCAGTTTAATGCACAGAACCAATTAGTGATAGCACAGAATAATGCACAGTGGCGTAGGCAAATAGCCACTGCCGATACTGCTGCTGTTAATAGGGCTAACGAACTAAATGCTGCTTCCATATTGGACATGAGTAAAACATCTTACGATAATCTGTGGAACTATTATGCTGACACAATGGAGTGGGCATGGACATCTGCAGAGAACAATGCCGAAAGACTAGCACAAATGGCTATGGCAGAATTAGATGCTAAAGTTAGAACAGACTTAGGTAAGTTAGAAGTTGACGCTGAAGATAGTAGAGCAATCGGTGGATTTATTACAGATATGTTTATGAGTCCGTTTAAATTATTTTAGAGAGACATAAATGAGTTTTGAAAGACAGCCAGCAAGACTAGCTATTATAAATCTTAGGCAAGAATTAGATAGGATGATAAATGAACCTGCGCAAGAAAAGCCCAGAAGTTCTGGCTTACTATCGCCTAACAAAATGATGACAGAAAAAACAAGTAAATCTGATGAAGAGTCTCAGCGTGTGCTTAACTATATGAAACAGATTAGAGAGAGCATGACCAATGGCGTTTAGGCGTATGCAAAATTTTGATGCACCTGTTCCGGGTATGGCAATGACGCACGAGTTAGGTGCTAGACCTTGGCAGCAACCTGCTCAATACACTACTATTGAAGAGGCTGTGTCTTATTATATTCCCCGTTTGTCCAGTAAAAACTTTGTTGGCAGATTGTTAGATATTTTAGAGACAGGGGTTCCTATAACTTCTTTGGCAGAAACAATTACCTTGGGTGGGGTAATGCAAGGAGTACATAGTATTGACTTAGCTGTATTAGTTAATCCAATATTAGTAGAGTATATGGAAGGTGTAGCAAAACAAGCAGAAATAGACTACACACTTGGTGATACTGATGATTACGAAAAAGAACCAGATGATTTTATTTTAGGTGAGGCTTTAAGAAAATTAAAAGAAGACCCTATGATTGAAGAAGATGATGAACCTGTAGCTGAAGAAGAAGTTGCAATGCCAAAGGAAGAGCCAATGGGTTTAATGGCTCGTAGGAGAATATAACATGATACGTTTAGGTTCAGCATTAGGTGGTGCAGCTAAAAGAGGTTCGGAAAGACTTAAAACTCTTGAAGAGGACGCTAAGAAATTAATTACAACTGAAGCAGCCCGTGTGGGTCAAGAATTATCGGCTAATCGTAAGGCTAGAACAAAAGCTAAATTGGACTACGGCATGGCTGCTAGAAAGTTAAGACGGTTTGGTTTGGAGGATGCTCAGATTGAGGCCGTTCTAGCTGGTGGTTTAGAAGGTGCAGACTTACTAGCAAAGAGTGTTTCTAATGCTCAAACTAGAGCAGAGTTAGCTGGACAAAAATTTGATGATGTTGCTAGGACAAATGCAATTTCTGCTTTGTTGCCTGTAGTTCAAAAGGATGTGGCTGGACGTGGTATAGACGATCAGGCTATAGCGTTTGCTAACTTGCAAGTTCCGCAGATGGGTGGCTTTGACCAAGGACTATCACAGGTAACTAAGGCTATCTCTGCAATGTCTCCTGCTGGATTGAAAGATAGCAGCTTTATTAGGGATCAGCTAACAGCACAGACAACTGCACTAGGTGGTGGCGGTGTACAAGATGATGCGTTTACAGGGCAAGCGTTTGGTACACAAACAGGATTTGGTTTTACACCTGATGTAACCGACATGGATGCTATTCTAAAAGCACAAGCACTACAGGCGCAAACAGCATTAACAACGGCACAAACAGAAACAGAAGTTCAAACTCTTCCTGTAGTTTTAGAAGAGAAGAGAGCAGCTATTAGTGCGACACTATCACAATCAGGACTAACGCAAGCTAGGACAGAAGAAATCTTAGGCATGTTACCTCTTAACATGATGAAAACATCAGCAGATGTAAAGTTAATCGGAAAGAACATAGAAAAAGTAGATGCTACGATGGCACAGATGGGTGTAGAAAATGACCAGATTCGTGCTAATACAGCCTTACTATCTCAAAGACTTACTAAACTTGCAGTAGAAACTAACATACTAAATGAGTATGGCGATCAAGAAATGGAAGCTAAAATTCTGCAGATGAATACTTCTTCTGGTCTTAATGCCATCCGTCAAGAGACACTGGAAGAGCAGTTGCCATTTGTAGGTGATAAAGCAAAAGCAGACGTTGATCGTATTACTGCTGCCATAGGAACTGAAGAACTAACTCAAGAGAAGTTACAAGCAGACCTTGATATTCTTAATACTTATGGCGCACAAGAAAAAGAAGCAGCGTTAGCTTTAATAGAGTCTAGGATTTTAAAGAACGGTAGCTACGCTGACCTTGAGGCATTTCAGGTATCCATGCTTGCAGAGAACAAGAGACTGGAAGATAGGCTTAATGAGACAGAGGATGATGTAGAGAGAGATAATATTCAACGACAGATTCAAGCGAACAATGATCGCATTGGCTCATCATCCCTTGCTTTATCTGATACAGAGGGCTTTGAAGAATTGTTGAATAAAGGTGCAGCACCTACTGTGTTTAATCACATACTTAAACAAAGCCTACAGGGTCAGGACGTTAAGCAAGAGTTTACATCCTTACAACAAGTTCTTGGAAATATAGAAGACGGTGCAAGACCACAATATTTCGCAGGACTTATCCGTGCTGTTGGAGAATTTGAAAGCGTTTATGGAAATGACAAACAGGGTGCAAAGTTTGTAAACGCAAAACGAAATAACATAAATAATATGTTAGCAGATTACGCCAGAAGAGCAGGAGAAGATGGTAGTGGTTTAAATGCAGGAGAAATAGATAACGCAGGAACGCCAGTAACACAAGGGGTAACTCTTTCAGAAGGGTCTGTTGGTTACATTCCAAATGCTGCAGGTGGAAGAGACTACATGATATATACGGGTAATACATTTATCCGGGTGGATTAGCAATGACTGGTATTATATCTTATTCCCAAAAAAGAAATCAAAAGCGAAGTTCATTACCTGCTGATGTAGAGCCTACTGAAACCGAAAGAGCATTTAATCTTGTCGGTGAAGATACTGCCATGTCTTTTGAAGACTGGAACGAATCTCAGAATGTGAAAAGAGAGGGTCAGACACAGGCTGTACTGGACGAATATCTATCTAAGCTAGACCCTGAAGATGCTGCATACCAAAGAGACCAGCTTTCTCAGCTTCCAGAAAATAGTATGCTGGATATTATTTATGATGAAGATAGGGACTCCGTAAAGAAATACATGGACCCTGAATCAGCACCAGCAAAAGAACGAGAGTTTGTAATGAAATCCGTTCCTCGTGCAATTGCACCATACGTGCGTGTAGTTGCAAAGGGGGCGGGTTTTGTCGTTGTAAAGCCACTTGAAGAAGTAGAACCTGTGATAGCAGAGGGTATAGCAAAAGCAATATCAGAAAAAAGAGCAGAGGATATATCTCAGGGTGCAGAACTTACTGCAAGAGAACCTTCACTTAGGCAAAAACATAGACGTGCTATTGCAAATCTATTGGAAAAAACTGGTGCGGCTGGTAATAGTAGAAGAGCGTATGATATGGCTGGAGATTTTGTAGGAGACCCCGAAGCTGATTCAGTTCTTGCAAGTCTTGGTGCAGCAGATATATCTCCTCTTGGTGCTTTGTATGCGGCAGATGAGGGCATTGATGAAATAAAAGCATTAAACCAAAGACAGGACGCTAGTGCTGTAGATTATATAGCACCTGTAGCTGTTACAGGTTTATCTGTTCTTGAGGCATTTCCTGTAACAAAAGGTCTTGCAAAGATAGGTAAAAGAGCATTACGGGGAGACCCAATTCAAACACCCGTAAAAACTATTGAAGAAATAAGAGTAGAGCAGGATGCCTTACGAGCAACTGGTGAGGCTAAGAAACGAGCAGATAAGGCAAAGAGTAAGTTTGATTTGGGTGCAGCACGTAAAGCAACAGATGAAGTAGAGGCAGCAAAGAAAGAGGCAGCACGTAAGGCAGCGTCTGATGAAGAAGGTCAACAACTGACAGAAGAAATACTGTTGGATTACCAAGAAAATCTACGTAACATGGGAGTGTTAGGTGATGATGAAACAATTGTACGTAAAGCGTTTGGTAAAACAGTTCTCGATTTTGAAAAGGCAAGAAATGTAGGTAAGAGTAGACTGGATGATTTGAACTTACCTGACGATGAAATATCTGAATTAGGATTTGGACCTGACGGATATAGAAGTGCAGTTCTTAACCCTGATCTACTGGATAAATTTGTTGCTGTAGTTAAACAGGTACGTAAGACAAACCCTGACCTAATAAAAGACCCCACTAAAAAACGAGGTATTACTGAACAAATATATAAAGCATCTGTGGGTGACTCAAAGCTATTACAAAGTGATGAACTAATGGAAGCACTGGACAAGTACGGTCTTGGTTTTGAAGACTTTGTTTTACAGGTCAACGCTGGTGCATCTGTTGCTGGTAAAGTTCTTAATCGTTCCAGTCAAATGGGTAGGTCTGTGAGAAAGTCTCAAGCACAAATAGACGAACAAGAATTAATGGAAGACCTCAATAAAATGAGTGGCTTTGGTAAGGGTGTTACGAGATTTGGAAATGTTTTACGAGGTGCTTTGGTTGGAACTTTGGCTACAGCCATGCGTAACTTTGAAGGGTTCTTAGTTCGCAGACCGTTAGAAGGATTGTCCACACTATTTGAGAATGGCATTCATGCTGTATCAACAGGTGGTCTAAAGGCACTTAAACCTGATACGTTTCGTAAATCCTACGGGCGTAGTATGCGCACTATGGGAGAGATGTTTAGAGATAGAAAAGGTATAGAAGAATATACAGACTTTATCCTAGAACGAAAAGAGTTTGATGCAGAGTTTAAACAGATGTTTGAGCAGGTCAACGAAATACGTCTTGGTCTTGGTAGAGGAGAAGCTACCACAAACGTAGGACAAAAGGCAGACTGGCTATTAAGCCGCATGGAAGACTACGTACATTTCGCAAACGCACCTAACCGTATGCAGGAGTTTCTTGCTAGAAGAACAGCTTTCTTTGACAGGCTTGAGACTCTTGTAAAAAGGGAATATAACTTAGATGTCATGGACATTATTAATTCAGGAAGATTTAATGATCTGCTACGAGATAGTTCTGATCTAGTGGGTAAAGATAAACGGTCTTTCAAAGAACTTGTTGGTGATTCTGTAAAGTCAGCGACTGACCAAACTTATGCAAGTAATCCAGACAATGACTTTTTAAAATATCTATTACGTGGCTTTAATAAAACAGGCATAGTAGGCAAACTATTCTTGCCCTTCCCTAGATTTATGTTAAAGGCTGGTGAGTATATGTACGATACAACACTAGGGCTACCCGCTTCTGCGACTAAGAAAATCTTTGGTATGGCTACAAAGACAGACGTTGGTAGAATGGTGGATGCTTCAGGTGCGGTAACATATAATGGGCAAATGGCTGCTCGTGGTATGGCAGGTTGGACAGCTATTGGTGGTATGTACATGGCAGCGGAAGCTGGACTAATTACAGAGGACAATAAGATTGTTCTTCCCGGTGGAAAAAAACTAGACGTAACATATCAATTTCCCTTGGCACAATTTGTGTGGTTAGGTAAGGCTATGCAAAAGGCTATGTCATCAGAAAAAGATTTTACTGAGTGGTATGATGGTAGGGAAGCACGTGACCTATTCATGGGAGTAAACTTCCGTGCTAACACAGGTCTTGGCGAACTAATGGATGATGTCTTTAAAATGATGAATAATGAAGCAAAGGCAGGTAGGTTAGATAAAAGTTCAGAAGCTGCTGGAAAATTTGTAGCTGATAGATTGCTATGGATTGCACAACCATATCAGCAGGTGATAGACCTTGAAAGGGGTCTAGGGTTTAGAGATACTACCGTTAGGTCATACTCTAGTGACCCTATGATTGAGAATCTGCCGGGTTCATTTAAAAAGGGTATGTTGGAAAGAGTACAACAACGTGGTTATACAACGCAAGAGGGTGGTCTAACAGGCTTTATCGGAGATAGACTAGGGCTAGGCATGGAAGAAGGTGATATACCTGCTCCGTATAAAGCATATGCTACAAAGCCGGGTGGTAAGGATAGAGGTCAGCTTGGCTCTTTATTCAAGTTTGGTTTTGGGCTAAATATAATGGATAGATTTACAGAAGAGCAAGCATTCTTAAAGAAATATGGATTTAATGATTGGGACTTTGCAAGTCGAACAACTGTGGGTACTGTTGACAATGCCATAAATGAAACTATTAGCGGTATATTACCTAGCCTAGTAAATCAATTGCAACGTGCAGAGGGAAGGTTTATAGAGCAGGGTAAGAGTGATGCTTTCATAAAGAAAGAAATAAAAGCAAGGACAATACAGCTTTTTAAAGATGTTAAGAATAAGATATATGCTGGTAGAGAAAAGCTAAAAACAGCAGGTGCAAATGATCCCGTATATGTTAGGGAATTGTTTAAGTTAAGAAGGCTTACTGCAGAGGCTCAAGCAGCTATACAAGAGCGTTATTACGAAGCAAATGGAAAGTATCCTGACCTTTCTAAAACAGAGGACGTTATAGCAATGTTGAAAATTGCTAGGAAGGGTAGATATAACGTGCCTCTGCTTAGATAGCTTAACGATTGTCACCGTCACCCTGTAGGCGGTTCCTAGCTTTCCTGTCTGCCAGCTTGTCAAGATTATCTTCCATAATTCTACCAAGGTTCATATCGACTTCCTTTGCAAGCATGGCACAGTACCACATCACATCACCTAACTCATAGCCTATTTGATTTAGCCTTTCGTGATAGCCCTCTCTGTCTGCACCATCACGTATCAGCTTCTTTACTTTGTTAGCAATCTCACCAGCTTCCCCTGTCAGCCCAAGAGTTAAATACTCAAGGGCTTTTTCTTTTGGGAAGATAGCAGTCTCTGCTGCTTTCTGTTGATACTCAGTGGCTGTTATATTACTCATGTTCTTTTTCTCCATCCATCGTTTAGCATCTTCCTTTAATCCCATTGTACTTACCCTTTTCTAAATTCTCATAGTAAGCAGCATTCCATCCACGCTGCCACTCACGTGCTTGCATACTATTAGGATGCAGGTTAGGGCGGCTTTCTTGAAACATCTTCTTTCCATTTACAGTCACAAACCTGCCACCCTTTTTGAAAGCATCGTACCCCCAATCGTATTGAATACGAAGGGGGGCATCATACTTGCTTAGTCCATTACGCCTCATTATCTAACTCCACTAGAATTGCATCTTGGTATGGGATGTGAAAGAAGTGTTCACCCGGCTCAATCCTAAAGCCTTGTGCTTCTTTTACTTCCGATTGTTCAAGCAGTGTGTCTTTAATACGCCATGCTTTTTTACCATCCCCTCGTATAACGTAGAAGTTTAGAAAGGTCTTGTCATTCTTTACTTCTTCAAACTTGTTAATAAGTTTATGTTTACGATACGGAATACGTATCTCTTTCCATGACGGGTTCCAGTCACCTACCCACTGGTTCTTCATCTCTACCTCACTGTAGTAGATGTTACCATTCTTCTCACTCTTGATGTCAAACGAAAAGTTTTCTTTTGAATCAAGTATCGTGTGTCCATTCTCTTCAAGATAAGTGCTGATAGTTTCCTTTGCTACCTCATCATTTCTGCGATAGGATGATGGTCTGAACCTGCGGTTCACTGCTCCTTTAATCGGTTGTAGTGCCATCTTCAATCTCCTTTTCTTCCTGTTGGAGTTGTGGTTGTATAAAGTATTTAGTAAGCATTTCTAGTTTATCGTGATAGCCAGCAGCTTTATCCAGTTCTAATTCAATAGTCTCAATTATGTCTGAATGTTCGCCAATGCCTACCGTAGTATTCATATACACCTCAATGTTTGCGAGGTGTCTATTAATGTTCCCAGTTAAATAGGAACGCATAGAATTAATTAGAACATCTCTCATCTTCACTCCTTTCTTTTTCGGGATTAGGGTAATACACCTCAACCCATGATTTACACTCAGGACACTCTAAACAACTTAGTATTGTATAGTTGTTATCCGTTAGTTCGTCTACATCGTGGTCCCCAACCCACCTTAGTTCTGTCTTACAGTGCCAGCAATTCATTACGCTGCCTCTATGTCTACAATCTCGCAGACACCTGCAGTACAGGCTAACTCACGTCCACCTGTAGTGGTGTCCTCTTTCTCAAACTCTTGCAACAGTGACCAGTCTACATTCTTTGGCATCTTTGTCAAGAAGTTTTTGTATTCTTTTTCATCTATGTCCTGATAAGGTGCTTGCTGATATGTGTGTTCACTAAATGGCAAGAAGCTGATACCCGATACTTCATCAAAGTGATTGTATACCCAAGCACCTACATCCATCCACTCGTGTTCTTTGACACTAATTGTAACAGATGGCTTATGTTCACACCAATGACGCTGATACATAAGCCATAACTCAAGCTGCTCAATAGCGTTCATCTGTGTCCGTGTGACTGCACCAGTAGGTGACTTCATAGGAAAGCTGAACACTGTGGTGCTATCTGGCTTCATTACATCTGCCTCTGCAGGTATGCCCTGTGACATAAGGAACTGTGTGAGTGGGTCTTTATTATCGCCACGTACAGTGCGTATATAGTGTGCATTGTGTCTGGCATGAATACCTGACGCTGCATCTGTAAGCTGCGAGACAGTGCCGCTAGGCTTTACACAGGTGACAGCCGTTGACTGTGGTATACCTATTTGCTTTGCCATAGCTGCGTTAGTCTGTACCGCTACATCACGCAGCAAGGTAAGAGCAGTCTCTAGTGTACCATTAGCCTCTGCTGTAATCGCATTGTCCATGATACCTGTAAGGGACACACCAAGTAACCTTTCTTCTTCTGTGTTCTTCTTCCATACAGAACGAAGATACTTGAAGTTAGTCAGTGTAGCTTGGAATGTACCAAGTATAGTAGCAAGACGAACCTTCTCCTTCAGTGTATCAACTGTATCTGATTCACGAACAACTACCTCTGACAAATTACAGAACTGGTATGGGCGTAAGATGATCTCACTGCAGGGGTTGCAACCGAAGTCGTGGTCTGTATCACGTCTACCATTCTTCTCTGCTTGCTTGATAGCAGACTGACGGTTGAAGATACCACGCTCACCTGACTTACTATCATACAGGGCAAGCCACTCACGCATGAATGTACCCATCTCTGGCTTCACTTTATATGCCACAGAGTTATTAGCCAAGGCTCGTTGCCCTTCATTCTCCCACCACTGACCTGACTTGGCATGTGCCATCTGGTCATCGTTTAGGTTAGACAAGCTAATCAGTGCCGACCTGCGTACACCACCAACAACTACAACCTCACCAATCTTACACATGATGTCGTGACACTCAATAGGATATAGCCTACGACCTGCTGCACCCTTGAACTTCTGTACAACAAACTCAAACAACTCAACTAATGGCTGTGGACCTGATGCCCTGCCGCCAAATGTCTTGAGCCTTGCACCAGCAGGGCGTACCTCTGACACATCCCACTCTGGTATCTGTCCAGTATACAGCATAGCGATGAGTTCCTTCAGTGACTTTGCCCATCCGGGTCTGCTGTCACCTACCTTTATTACTGTATCTGTACGATGAAAGTCCTCATTAACTATAGGCAACTTGTCAATGTTGTGTCGCTCTACGCTAAAGCCTACACCTGTACCACACATAAGTATGTACATAGTTTCATCAAACGCACGTGGGCTGTCCACGGGTACGTAAGAACAATTGTATCCACCCACATGGCATCTGTCCAGTGCGGGGCCACTGGTCATCAATGCTCTCATGCTAGGCATTACAGATAGGCTAAGTACGGCACCCTCTAACTCACCTCTCAGTGAATCAGATAGCTTATAGTCATGGTTGTCAGACAAATGCCTAGCCATATAATCAAAATATCTGGTGACAGTTTCACTCCATGTCTCCCTTCTTTGTTCATCTTCTTTCCAACGGGCATACCGTGAAAGGGCGATGAAGTTTTGGTAGTCTGTAGGTAATTGATTGCTTATCATCTCTTTACTCCGTTATCGTTTTAATATGTTTAATATCCGCACCCTCTATATCATAGAAGTATTCTTGGATGCTGTCCTCTAATTCATCACCAACACGTCCATCGGCTGGTATGGGGTACTCTTCCTCATCAATATCAATTGTAATGAACATCTTAACTTTTATCACTTGCCATTACCTCTTCTATCAACTTGTCCAAGTACCACTTGGCTTTCTGCAAATCTTCTAGTGGTTTATCCTTGTAGTCAAAACGCCATAGGTATTTCATTACATTACCTTGTAGGTAATACTTAAACCCGTTGTCTGTTGCAGCAGAGATAGCATGTATACACTCTATACCTGTCTGGTTGTAGTGAGGTGGGCTGTTTACCATGTCTATAACTTTTCCACTATATGCTTCCTTACCTGCCTGTTCTTTTTCTTCCATCAACTTCATGTACTGTTCGTGTCTATTCATGCTGAACCCCCTGTCTTTGTGTTAAAGTTTAGGTGTACTACATTACCATCATAGGTCTTTTCCACACCCGCTTCTTCCTCTAGTTCTACATCAATTTCCATCTCTTTGTCAATAACATTCGTAACATACTCGTGTACTACATCACGTAAATCTGTTACCTCTTCCATAACGGGTACAGCAGCACACATCATCTTAGTAAAGTGCATGACCTTATTATAGTCATCATCATACATTGGGTTGTCCGGCATAGCCATTATGGATATGTCTACCTCTCCTGTCCAAGCCCCATCGTCATCTGCAAAGGGTCTTACTCGTATCAGGAAATCTTCTTCACTTATTTCTGCCATTAGTTTCTCTATCATTTTCATAGTCATCTCCTTTTCACTTTCGTACCCCCAAACTTAATAAACTTTGGGTGTTTGTTTTTTCCTTTCTCCTTCAACCAATCTTCAGGGATAACCCTGTCATAATATCTGAAGCCATGTTTGATACACCATTCACCATATGTAGACTTAGCACCCTTACGTAGTTTACGTCTGCTATTCTCAAACACAAAACGTATATCTAATTTAGGATGCTGCTTCTTTACAGCAATATGCTTGCGCCTATCTGCTGCAGTAAACATACCCTTTGTTTCGATTATGATGCCGTTGGACAGCACGAAGTCTGGTGTGTATGTTCTATATGCTAAATCTTCCCACTCAATCTTTAGACCCTCATATAAGAACTTTATCTTTAGTTCTTTAAGGTACTCAGATACTTTGAGTTCAAGACCGCTACGATACCCATACTTTCGTGCTGCCCTAAATTGTTTTGCGTTAGGCAATGACTTCACCAATATAACTTGTAATTGGTGGATTCTTAGCCTGTGATTTTACAGCAGGTCTTTCGACCAGAGTAGGCCAACAGCTAAAACGATAAGAGCAAAACTTGCAGCCATCGTTAAGAACTTTATTACCCGTCTCCTGTCCTCTAAACTTTTCTGGTACTGGTTGAAAGGCTCGTTCAAATTTATTCTCCTTTACTGTTTGTACTGTGGTAGCAATCTTTTCTACCTCTTGTTGTTCATCTAAGCCTGTAGCGGGTACGTATTTAAACTGCCCGTTGGATTTGTTTACAACCCACCAGCCACCTGCTTTCTTGCCCGATGCTCTAGCGTATCCAGCTAACTGTGCGACATAACCGAAGCCATCACCGCTGGCAAGACTGTCATAGGACTCAAATTTATTTCGGTATGACCAGTCTGAAGCTGATTTAATATCATCAACTGCGTCATTAATGATAATGTCATAAGAGCCAGAAACGCTATCGTCACCAAGGTCAAGAGTAACTTTATCCGTGTCTTCATATTGCACTCCTGCTTCCGTCAAGATACCCTTGAATACAGCCTCTACTATATCACCTAGCATCATGTTCATTACAAATGTGGTAGGAAAGGGCAACGCAACTTCAGGTTTATTCTTCTGATACCATAGCTGGCAGGAAGGTCTGCCAACATTAGACATACGTAGAGTAAACTCATCCCGCTTGTTGCCCCCACCAAACTGGCGTTTCAAAGCTGCGGTTATATCATCAGCCACACGTTTGATTGTGTCATCTGATATAGTTGTATCACCTTTAGTTGCTTTGTCCATATACTGGTGCAACGCCAATTCAGCAGGGTGGTTCATTATGCTACCTCTTCTTCTAGTTCTATATCAATCATGCCATCTGTGATTGCAGCATCATCCTCGTCACTGTGAGGGGATGCTTTCTCCGCATAAGCATTAATGATATACTCGTTATAGTTTGATACCCAAGACATAAAGTCAGAGAACTTATCCTGATCTTCTTGTGTAACCTCTACTGAGTTAGTCACGTCAAGAGACACCATCGGAAGGAAGAAACTATTTCCGTTAGGAAGTTTACGCTCATCCGTATTCGCAGTAATGATATGCTGAACAGGAAGACGCTTCATCTTATTCAGTTTAGCAAATACATTACCTACCTCTTTAAAGGCATCCCGGTTTTCAATCTCCCATATGAACGCTGTCTCAGGGACGTTGACTTCATTACCATTACTATCAGTAGCACCGATAAGTTCAACGGTTCCTAATACAACACGCACTCGCTTAATCTGCCTGATTAGTTCCTGCGTATTCTTAGGTAGACCCTGAAAGTCTTGGATATAACCAGCAGGTTTACCACAGTTAAACCCACCATCGTTATCTTTCAAGTCTATCGTAAGCGTATCAGCCATGACAGTCTTGACGTAACGATTAGGTACGTTACCAACACCCTTCACAAAACGCTTATACATAAAGCGTTGCATGTATGGGCGTACCTTTACAGAGGAAGCATAATAGGTTTCTCCGTCAGGAATCTCCATCTTATACTGCCCTGCCTTTACCAACACCTTATCATCACCCAAGATAGGTGAGTGTTGGATTCGCAGACGGGCAAGCGTACTTGCCTTTTGTTTATTACCGCCTTCATTCGCTATGCCCATGGCCTTTGCCATAGCTGCATAGTTATTCGTATCAATCGTTGTTAATTCGGACATATATTTAACTCCTTTTTCCTAGTTAGACGCATAGTTATATCAGATAACATCTTTGGTGTCAAGCCAGTTTGGACCTATTTTTGCCTCTAAAAGTAGTGGCACATTAAATACCAAACCCCATCGTTTAGTGATAAGATTTGGTAGGTCTTCATTGGTTTGGTTTATTACTTCTAATACTTTCCTTTCTTCATTAGGGTGGACATCAATAACAATACTGTCATGCACTGTGTTTACTATACATGACTGCATACCTTTTAGCAACCCATCAATATGTAATAATGCAATGGGAACTATATCTGCCGTAGCAAAAGATTGCACGGGATAATTCTTTATCTGTGTAAAGTGAGACACACGCCCCGTTACCTTACGTACTACATCAGGAAAGGCAAACTCTCTACCACTAGGCGTAGTAATCTTCCTTGTGGTTACAGCTTCTTTAGCCAGTCTGGTGTGCCAAGCTGCGACTCCTTTGTACTTTTCAGTGAAGTGGGTGTAGTATTCTGCTTCTGCTTTACTTCTTCCGTATCCCGTTGCCCCGTAAAGGGGCGCAAATGTGTGTGCTTTTGCATCCTGTCTATTCGTAGGCTGACCAGCTTCACTAATAACTTTAGCGGTGTATGAGTGTACATCAAATCCAGTAGAAACTTCTTCAATAGCAACTCCATCTTGTGATAGGTAGGCAGCAGTACGGAACTCAAGCTGTGCAAAGTCAGCTTCCATAATCTTGCCGCCATCAAATCGTGACACAAATACTTTCTTCACAGGAAACGTGCCGCCACGTGGCATGTTCTGCATGTTAGGGTCTGCACCAGAGAACCTACCTGTAGCTGTGCGATGCTGCAGCAGCCTTACATGTAGCTTACCATCCTGCTTGGTATGTGTCTCAATCCCATCGACAAAGGATGACAGGTATGTATCCACGGCAGACAACCTGCGTACCTTAGACAGAAAGTCTACGGCATCATCCATACCACGCTGCCTAGCTGCAGCCTCTAATATCTCTAGGTTCTGCTTACTGGTGGTAAAGCCATTAGCACTAGCCCACTTAGGTGTGGGTGGCTTGAACTTTAATCCTGCGACAGCAGATAAATTAACCAAACGATAGCCGTTGCCACTGCAGTGTTTACAAGTGTGGGGTCTTGCAAAAGGTGTTCCATCTTTCTTTACCTTTCTTGTCTGTCCAGAGCCATAACATACAGCGCACTGCTCTGCTTTCGTTTTGTAGATACGCTGTGTACCTGCATTAATAAGGTCACGGAACTCATCCACATCCATGTAGGGGTTGATAGCATTGCCCCAATACTGCTTGTCCAATACCTTGCGGCTATAGATAACCCAAGACAATTGTTCTGGGCTATTGAGATTGATAGGCATATCACCCATGAGGTCATGCACATGGGCTTGTAGGTCCGCTTGTAGCCGTAACTTCTCCTGCTCAAACTCTTCTCGTACCTCTGTCAGCTTGGATAAGTCAACGGTAAACCCACGCTGATAGATACGGGACAGACATACAGCAACCTGATTTGTTAAGTCCACCGTACCCATCAAACCACCATCCTCTGGTGTATTTAATCTGTACATTAACTTATCAGCAAGCTGCTGTGTAGCATGAAGGTCAGCAGATAGATACTCCGCTAACTCATCAATAGGAATGTCCCGTGTGCTATAGCCCTTCTGGAAGTATTCCTTCAGGGTATCCTGCTTCTTGGTATCCAACTCGTATCGTTCAGCACAAGCCTCAAGGGATAGAGGTTCTTTAACACCACGTTGTAGCACATACTCAACAAGCATGGTATCAAACACAGGCCCATCATACGTGAAGCCTGACTCCCATAGCCACAACAAATCATGCGCTGCGTTATGACAGATAAGCACAGTAGCTTCATCAAGAAACCACTGCACACGGTCACTATAATCACGCCTACTTAGATGCCCGTCATGGTCAAATGGGAAGTGCTGCTCAACACCTTGGTCAGTCAGTACACCCACCATAGTCAGTGAGTTCTCTGGCTCAAAGGGGTCAAGGTGCATCTTACCACCACGCTTGGTGACAGTGTTCTCTACATCAAGTGTTAGCTTCATCCTGAATACCTCGCTGTCAAATAGTCTAGTTCACAGTTCACCATACCGTGCCACCCGTTAAGTTTGTTCTTAACAATATTAACATGGCGTAGTGGACTGTCTTCATCCTGTCCTTCTACAGTGGCAGCTTTACCAATGAGTAACATCAGGTCTGCCTCTGCAGCTTTACCTGTACGTGAACCTTCCATCATGGACTGGTTCAGTGTTGTCCTACCCTCTGCCTCTGCTGATAGCTGTGACATATAGAACACAGCACAGTCATAGGTCTTGGCAATCTGCCTTGCGTATATAGCACAAGCCTTGAGTGCCTCATCCTGTCTGGCAAAGGAACCTTGTACACCAAACTTATCACCCATATCAAGCACCAGAATATCAGGGCTGTATGATTTGCATACGGATTCAACCCATGCCATGTCACGTCCCCCTGCTTCTTTGATCTTGATATTGTCATACACTGGCTTGTACATAGCCTGTGCCTTGCCCATGTTATCTCGTACCTCACGTGCTGACATACCAGATGCGGCTGTCAGGTATCTTGCACCCACTCTGTGAGTAGGCTCTTCATTACATAAGACAATACACTTAGCACCCTGATGTGCAAAGCCACCCGGTCCAGCAATCAAGCTGGCATGGAAGGATGTCTTACCAGTGTTGGGTCTAGCCCCTACCTCAATAAGCTGTCCACCAGACACACCCTCTACCTTCAGCGTCATGGACGGTATGTTAAATGACCATCGTGCTTCTAGTTCTGCCTTTGCCATCAGTGTCTCAATCGTGATGTCATCCCACTCAATGTTGAGGTTAGGGATAAAGTCATCTCCGTATTGCTCAAGCAGGTTACGTAGTTTCTCCAACGTGGCAGGGTCTCCATTCACCATGTCAAACCCTATGTTGGCTACATCCTCTCCTACTACCTGCTGAAACAGCTTGGACAATACCTCTTGTGATACGTCACTGCCCATAGGCTGCTCTCGTTTGATAGAAGCAAACATGGATGCATAGGCTTGCTTCTGTGCTGTAGTCAGCGTTGGATTATTAGACATGAACAGTGCCTCTACCTCATCAGGTGTGACAGTGCGTTCATACCTATCCATAGCTGTGTCTATAGCTTCTTTAATCTTACGGGCATCCTTACTAAACAATCGTGGTGGACATTTAGAACCACGGTGATCGTCATAGAAGGACTTGTCCATAAGGCTTCTAATTATTGATAATTCCATTCAGCTTCTCCATATCTGTCGGGTTGCGATATTTCAAATCGTCAGTCAAACGTAGTACACGAACATCGTTTACATGACCACGTAATTCCTTTGCCATCTGCAAAGTCTTTGGTAACGCATCGGGGTCTAATGCTATTACCGCTGTTGAGAACTGTGCAAGATACCCTTTATGCGAATCTTGTAGAGATGTACCAAGAAGCGCAACCCCGACAAAGGAACCGTAACCAACAACGGCTGCACTCACACAGTCCTCAACAACTACTGCGACATTACCACACCCGTGAGTGAAAGGCAAGCCACTTTTTCCATATCTTTTCCATTTAGGTAATCGCTTGCCCAATGCACGTCCTGTAGCATCTACAAGTTTACCATTGTGTGTTATAGGAAACACAACTCTATCTTCTTTGATGTCATAGCTAACGCCAACATCGTCTGGCTCAAAGCCATACTCATAACAGAACTTCAATACAGTCCGTCTGTTACGGTGCGGTATGATGTAGCTTGGCAGTTCAAAGGTATCTTCTGCAAACTCTTTTGCACCAGTGAACCCAGCACGTATATCCTCTGCACTTAGGTGTACACGGTTGCCGCCACGTACATTGCAGGAAGCCTTGTAACAATTCCACACAAGACTACCCATATTATTTGTTACTGTGAATGTTTTAATACCCCCACACTCAGGACAATTCATACGCTTTGTATGTCCATTAGGTATTTCCATATCACTTATAATGCTTTGTATAGTATACATGTATATATCACTTTCCTCTGCGGCAGTTAAGTGCTTTTACCATGAGACTTACGTGTTGTCAAGGCATTATTTGCACTGACAAATGTATTTTTCATGTAAGGTTTTACTGACTGTGGATTACTGTGTCCTGTTACCGACATGATTTGTCCCATAGACACACCTGCCTCTACCATTTGTGTTGTACCTGTTCTACGTAAGTCCATCAGACGTAACTCGTCAGACAGCCCAGCTTCACGCATAACGTCCCTTCCTGCTTTGGATAGTCTCTCCATACTGTACGGTTCGTACTGCCCGTGTACGGGCGTTATACGAGGAACAACGTACTGTTGAAAGCCAAAGTCTTGCTCTTGTTGTATCAGCATCTCCAGCAGGTCATCTTCTATAGGCAAAGTCACCTCTGCCCTACGCTTAGACTGCTCAAGATATAACTTCTTAGCTTCCAAGTCGAGGTTATCCCACGTCAATAGTCGCATGTCACCTAGTCGCTGACACCACTCATATGCCATGTGTACTATCAATCCGATACTACGCCACTGAAAATCACCATAGGCAGTGTCAAGGAATTGACGCACATCATCCTCTGTCCACACAACCTTACGTTGCGGTGACGTTTTGCGCTTGACATTGGCAAACGGATTGACCTGCACATACTCCATCTCAATAGCGTAACGAAACAGCGTGGATGACACAGTGCATACATGGTTGGCGAGACTGATGCCCCGCCCAACCCATGCTTCGTATGCATGTTTGGCTTGCTTACTTGTGAGTTCACAAAAATTCACAGAGCCAAAATCATCCAGCATGATACCAAGAAAGTACCTATAATCTTTCTTAGTTCTGCTTCGTAACATCTTGAAATCATTGGAATTGTAGTACTTATCCACAAGATGTTTTACAGTCTTCATGCTGCAATCAACTCCCTGAATGGCTTGCTCTCAATCCACTGAGACACCTTGCTCTCACGTTGGAACATGGACACAGCTTTCGTATCCTTGCCAGTGTTGCGTAGACCAAAGCCATTGACCTCGTTGTGACTAGCGTAGTTAGTGAACGCAGAGTACAATGCCCATACATTCTGACCACGTACACCAGCCTCTTGGTTGTACAAGGTAAGCATTTTCTCTGCTGTCTTGTCTGACTTGAGCAAAGTCTCAAGCATAGACTTAACGTCACCAACAAACAGAGGCTTGTTTGCCCAGCCTTGCAGACGCTTGGACTGTGCATAGAATGACTGCGTAGATTCACGCAGGTCACGGATGAACCTGTCCATGCTGAAGTTGCTGGTGTTCTTACGCCTAACCTTGTCATGCTCACCACGGATCATACCATTGGTGCAGAAGAAATCTATAGCACCAAAGAATGTCTGGTTGGAACAGCTACCATCAATACCATGCAGCGCAATGATACGCTGTGCAATGGTAGTGCTGTGCTTGTCTGTCTCAATACGAGCAGTCACGTTAGGCAGGGTCATGTCGAGCATAGCCCATGCGTTCTGACGTGCTACGTTCCACTTCATGTTCATGCCCTCGCACTCAGCATCACCAAGGTTCTCAGTGATAGTGTCATGCACTCCATTGAAGAAGTCACTGTGACTTGCACAGTTGAACGTGTCACCCACGACACCAATATAATCACCAGTGCTACCGTTGATAACATATTTCTTGTCCTTCACCTTGGTAGGCTCAAACACCGGGTCAAAGTTAAGGCTCTCAGGGATCATCATATTCATTGGAATATCAAATGGCATATCTATTCTCCTTTCAGGTTAAATTGAAATTGTAATGTGTCCATTGCTTCAGACAGTTCTTGTAAGTCAAAGGCAGTCACGGCTCTGATACCACCCATATCAGGATGCAGTGCAGTGTCAAGCACAGTGTCCAGCAAATTATGCACAGATATAACAGCCGCACGTTGCTCCATAGACAGCTTGGCTATCCTGTTCCTACGGTTAATACGTTCCTTCTCACGCACGTTGTGCCAATACTCTATGCGTTCATCTTGCGTCATGTTCTCTAGTTTTTTAGCCATCTCTATTCTCCTTCATCCAAAATGGTTTGTTTCTACCCTTGTTATACCTAGCGAAACTGCTTTTGTCAAGCGTGTAGAACGCACGGTATGCAACGATAGGCCAATCTTCATCTGTCTTCAAGTCATCGTGACCACTAAAGCATTGCGGGTGTGGTGTGATGTCACCCTCTGGTATGAACTGTTGTGCAAAATTCAAAGCCTTGCTATGCTTACCTGCGCCATGCCACTTACCGTACCTGTGGTGATATTCACATAGCATGGATGTATACAGACTGTAAGCAAAAGCATAGTTAGCCTGTGTTTTCATAGCCCACAATGTACATGGATGACCTGTCACCTTTAGTTTTTCATGTCCTGATTCCATCAATACTTTGTTTAGTTCGTGGTATTTTGTATTGATGTGGCAGGGTTTATACAAGTCAAGTTGAGAGTGTATATCTGGGCGATGAAACCATACAGCAGTACATAACATCTGCGCTTCTTCCAATGGCATCTTGACAATATGCTGGTCACATAATGACCTTGCTATAGCATCAGGGGTGTCTTCTATAATAAATCTATTCATGCTCACCTCCATTACCTCTGCCTAGCCCACCGAAATACTGTGGCTTACGCTTGGCTGTTTCAAATACACCTGCCGTAATGAACACACCTGCTATCAGCAAGGCATGTGCTACTGCACTGATACCAAACACCACAATTGAACCCGTCCACATACTGAAGATGATACACCACATCCATGCTAGTATCTGCATGATTAGGTGCCGTGTGTTTGTGTCAGGTATGTTGGACAGTGGGTTGCGTTTACTGTCCATGATTAGTTTGTATGCTTTAATCATTTACTTATCTCCTTTTACAATATCTCGTACATCAATACAAAAGCACTGCTGTTTAGGATAATCAAAGCCACGTTCTGTCGCTGCCACATGACAACCAGACAGGTACTTGTGGCTAGACCATATCTCTAGGTGTATCTCTACTGGTGTCAGCGTACCCATGCAAGCCAACACCACGCCAGCTAATTCATTCATCATCTTCATCCTTTACAAATAGTTCATGTGGTATCTTATCCCATTCCTCACGCCTGATACGCCACTTGTCATGTTGTATCGGTGTGCAGAAGCGCACCCACTTACGGCCTACCACTACCCATACAAGGCGTGTGCCGCATACTGGATAGCGTGTGTCATATAGGTCACAGCGATACAGCTTGGCGTTAGACCACGTTGCTTCGGTTGGTTGCCAGCTAGGTGACATATCAATTCTCCTCTGGCTTTGGGTACATCCACTCCGCATTGTAGTAGATAACTTCCCAGTTAATACCAATGGTAGCATCGTGATTATGGTCTAAATTATGCAACACCTCAAGTGCCTGTTCTCTGGTGAGCCATTCACACTCTTGCATTACATCCTCAACAGACCACACGATTGCTATTTCATCGTCTTGTAATTCAATTGTTTTAGGCATATCAATTCTCCTTCCATGCTTCAATCATTAGGTATCCTACGACTAGGACAGTGACAACCAGAAACCCAATGATGAACAGGTCATCCATGCCCACATCAGGCATCTGGTTTTGTACACATAGGATTGTGTTGCAGTTAAGCACTGTCATACTCTTTGACAAAATCAAATTCTATTTGTTTGTCAGGGTACAATGCTTGTGCCATATCCAAGACAGTCCGCACAGCATCTTCCCATGTGTGGTGGTCACGTAGCATCACGCTGTCTACATTGTAAACACCACGCTCTGCACCTATCGTTAGTCCTATTTCATATGTTGTCTGCACTTTCAGTCTCCTCTATCAAATGTACTTCTTTGTTGCAAGTATTGCATCTGCTTTTTGGATTTATAAAATCCGTGTACACATCCTCGTCATACATCAGCATCCACGAGATGCGGTTGGCACAAACCCATGAGAGTTCCCATACATCTGTGCCACCACACTCATAACAGACCCATTTACTCATGCAACCTTCTTACCTTTACCACGCCCACCACGGGCAAGGTCACGGATATTATTGACACGGAAGCTACCTATCTCAACAAAGATAATATCCTCACGGCTCTTACGTCTGATAGCCTGACCAAGTTGCTTGTGCATGTGGTCAAGTACGATACCTGCTACCGCTTCGGTAGTGTATTGCAGGTAGCCACCACAGTCACGCTTGGCATCTCTTGCGGCTTCAAGTGCAAGATTGTAAAACTTGTAACGTCCTAGCTTCACGCCATGATATTGTGCATACAAGGCTTCTACTTTGGACAGCTTTGCTTCGATCTCAGGTGATGCAAGCACTTGTCCTGTCTTGCCTGTTGAACGCTGGTGATATGTTACAGTTTTGATTGTCATAATAAAATCTCCTTTACAGTTGGTTAGTTGATAGTCCGCTATCGGACTTAGGAAGTGCATACACTTCTGGTTTCCCATTGTGTGTAAACACAGAGATAACGTGTACATCTGTCACTGGCTCACCAGTGTCAGCAAATACAAACGTATCATTCTTGTATGGATTATAGGTCACTGGTCTACCATCATAACGAGTGGCAACACCCTTGTGTGTGCCGCCAGTGCCTACAGCAAAGGCATGGACATTCTTCTTGCCCTCTTGACGCACCTTGGCCTGTCCTGCTTTACGCACTACAAACTTGGCATCATACAAGGTAAACGCCTCGACATGATTGCAAACACGGCCTGTCTTGCAGTTTTGCAGTGACCATATCTTCTTATGAAGGTTCCAATATATTCTGTATTTAAGCATAGCTTTGCTCCTGTATCTTACGCTTTGCATTACGTGCCGCTTTGCGGTCACGCTTCCAGTCGTCACGCTTTGGGTTGGCAGTCTTACGCACTGGCAACTTCTCAAATACGCTAACGTCATTCCAGTCATGGTCAAATTCAGGATTTATCATTGTGTGTTTTGTTCGCACGGTCTTGCTCCTTTTTGCGATTGTACTTCTTTTTGTCAGGCACTACTTGTGAACGTCTGCGATTACTCTGTAGGAGTGCCTTGGCTACAGGGTTGATAGTATTTCTAATTCGCATTTGTAAATCTCCATAGTCCGCTGTCGGACTTATCTAGTATACCTAAGTGTAATACACTTTCACTAAAGTTCAAGTGTTATTACACGTAAGGTATACGTAAGAGGTTTAGCCAACTGCCACAGCATTAGCTTTCTTCTTGCTAGTGCCATGAGCAGGGAAGCCAATGATGAAGTCACGCTGCCTCTGGCAAAGCTGGCAAGTGGCACAGGATACATCATCTCGTATTGCTGCAGGACACACAACTACCTTGCGACCTTGTGGCGTGGTAGTGTTTGTAGTCTGGTCAATAGGCAATACTGTAGCCACAGGAGCAACATCCAAGTCAGCAAGCTGGTCAGCATGGGCTAGGTTATTAGCAGATAGATTGACAGTAAAACCGGAACGGTTCATCTGCATCACAATCATACGGTTACGCTCACTTTCAATCACAGGATAGTGAGTGTATGTAAAGCCACGCTTGCCCTCATTAGCTTGTGTCAATTCCATGCAAGCTGTAGCGTCAAGCTGGTCATTGCGTCCGGGCAAGTCACCTGCCTGATTGTGCCGCCACAAAGTGTCAGCTTTCAGATTGGCAATCTTGCCAGTAAATACTGACCAAGTGTCACCACGGGTTTTGTCGGATACCTTCATCCAGTGCATCTTGACATGGCCTGATTCTGCGTAGCAGCCACCCTCATTCGCATTATTGAATGGGCAAGCTGGTGGGCAAGTCTGTGCTTCAGTGGTGGACACAGGAATCTTGCCTGTCTTGACGTTCTTAGATTGCATAGTCAAGTGTACTTGATAAGTCATGTCATTACTCCGTAAAAGGTTGAACTTCAAAGTCATCTGTAAGCCAACGTATGTCATTAGTTCTTACAGATTGCAACAGCATTGAGCCAGTAGGCCAAGCTGGTACACGTTTAGGCAAAGGCAACACAAGCCACAGCGTACCATGCTCATTGACACGGTTCTTGCCATGCCTTGTTTTGCCAAGCAAAGATATTATCTTTCCCTTTATCATCTCAATCTCCGATTTTCAAGTTCACTTTTTAGTTCGGCCAAATATCCATACTGAGACGGAGTGCTTGGCGGGTCAGTAACAAACGCATCAATAGCCGCTTGTATATCATACACACCGCCATCTGCAATTTCATCAGCAGCGTCATGCATACCTTGATTGAACTCGTACCTATGGTACAGTTCACAATAACACTCACCACACAAATAATCTTCGTCATCTGGTACGAACATTAAGTTGTTTTGGGTATCACAACAAGCACATTTTCTACTCATTTCAAACTCCGTTTGTAAAGTCCGCTGTCGGACTATGGTTGGTAGTGTATATAAGTAAATACACTTTCACTATGTTTCAAGTGTATTTACGTTATTCACACTAAAGCAAACTGTCAAGTATTGCCAAAGCGTCAGCTTTGTCTTTCTCTTTGCGATACAAAGCCAAGCAAGCATCAGCTTGACCAGTCACGTAAACCCGAAAGTCAGGCCGTGTCTCCGGCTCATAGCTACGGCTATAGGCTTTGCTATCCATGCTACGCCAGCTTGAGCCTAAAGGCTTGTGTTTACCCATTGGGGTAATAAATTTTCTAGCCATTGTTTCTGTACCTCGCAATAATTTCATTATGAACTCGATCAGTTCTGATGTTATCTAGCTTATCTTTGATAGCTAGACCCATAGCCCAAGTCATAAAGCTGATACACCAGCAGATACCACCAGTCATTGGATCAATGACCACGGCTATGATTGCACCACCTGCAAAGCATATGAACGCAATGCACCACCAGAACAGGCAACAGACAGTTAAGAAATACTCATAAAACATTTTCAATACTCCGTATTGTTAAGTCCGCTGTCGGACTATGAAAAGGTAGACTGCAGCTTACGCTGCAGCCTTGATTACTGACTTGTCAGTAGAGTCATCTAGCATTTCCAACTGCTCTTTTAGAGCAGCTAGGAACTTGGCTTTGGATACACCGTTCAGTTCACACTGAACTAACGCTTCCAAAGCAATGTCGGAAGCTGACAGTGGAGCCTTTGGCTCAACAGAGGACTTGTCCTCAATGGCTGGAACCTCTGGTTCTACAGGTGTCTCAACCTCTGGTTGAACAGGGTCTTTCTCAACCTTTGGGTTGACAATTTTGTCTACCTCTTTCAAGAGGTCTTTCATGTGGCAAATCGTAGATTTCTTGCCAAGCAAATCGTTTTCAACGATTACATGGAAGTTCTCAAAGAACTTCATAGCTTCACTTCTTCGTTGCTTTGCAACGGTATGAAGATTGGCATCTTTCAGCAAAGCTGAATCAGTCTTCTTGCCACCAGACTGCTTTAGCAGTTCAAGACAGATTTCTCCAAGGGAGAACCAGAAGCCATCTTTAGCACAAAGTGCTTTGAAGCGGTTGACATCACCTCTGGTGATTGACTTATCCCAACGGGATAACACTAAGCCTTTGGCTTGAACAGTGTTGTTAGCTTCAGCTAATTGAGCAGCGAAAGATTTTTTGGTTGAGTTTGCCATTTGAATTTCTCCTAAGTTGAAGGTTTTATAAAGATATATTAATTACTCACCATAAATGGTGATTAATATATCTGTTAAAACCGTAACAACTTAGAGAGATTTTTCCTGTGACGCATCATGCCATCGTCTGCCCGTGCCGTTTCCCGTGTGGTTGCAGGAAACTACGTTTCCGAAACTGGTGCGTGAAACTCGTGAGGGACTGTGACCCGTTAGCAACAGGGGGTGTGGTATTTCTGCAACATCTTTAGATGTTAATTTAGTCCGACATCGGACTTGTTCCACCTTTGGTGAATTAGGTGTATCATCTCTCCACTTTCAGTGGATTTCTGTAGCACTGACCTTTACAGTCATGCTAAAGCATGGCAACTGTTACCACAACAGTTGTTTCACAACTGCAGAGTATTGTTTTTGTTGCATATTCCTTGAATATGTCTGCTGATTACAGGCAGAATGAGGGCATTTATCCAAATACCTACCCATAATACGCAGCATTTGGCGCACACCATGACGGGTATGCGTGGGCCACCCCCGGGCGTACTGGATATATATACACAGAAATACACAGATCAGGTAAATTGATTGTTAACCACAGAAGCAACTGACATGTACCCTATGCACAAGCATTGTGCAATTGCCTAAATATTAGGCATATGTAATTATTTTGCATAGGGGGTATTGACATACTTGACAAAATCTGGTATAATTATATAACTAACACACCCCACAGTTAAACTGTACACTTAACTGACTTTATAGTTAAGATATATAAATCACTAGACTGTACAGTTTAACTGTACAGAGTTAGATGGTACTAAATTTTCTTTGCTAACTCACTTTAACTGTACACTTAACTATACCCCTATAAATAAATATACGTGTTAAACAAGAAAGTGCTTGACAATGGCTAAGAAATCTGTAAAACTATACACAGATAATGTACTTGATGCATTCTATGATGCTATACGTACCAATACACTAGACCGACTGCACATACCACACAGCGATGTGTTCTATGTGCGTAATGCATTAGAGATTAAGTTCGCCCCACGAACCTTTACGTTAAAAGAAACCGAAGACTACATGAGACTAGAGGGATGGAAAGAACGAGATGAGTGATGGAACCCTATATCTTTTTTGTCTTCTTCTCCGCAATCGTTCTACCGACAGGAGAGGTTAAGACATTAACGCAGCACGTGACTGAGTGTCCTTCAGAAGAGGTAGTCGATCAGATGCATGTGCCTAAATTAAATAAAGGTGAGATAGTAGACTGGGCTGCAGCGTGTAAGCCCATTACTCTTTTACTAGAAGTACCAACAGCAGAGAAGATAGGAACATAATGCCCCCACCCCGTAAGCCTAGCAAAATGCCACCACGTAATAAGAAGAACTTTCGACCTACCAAGTCGGGAGCAGGTATGACTGCTGCAGGTGTAAAGGCATATAGAAAAGCAAACCCCGGTAGTAAACTAAAGACTGCCGTTACCGGGACAGTTAAGAAAGACAGTAAGGACGCCAAGAGACGTAAATCATTTTGTGCTAGGTCCGCAGGTCAGATGAAGAAGTTTCCAAAAGCTGCGAAAGACCCGAACAGCCGTTTACGGCAAGCACGTAGACGTTGGAAATGCTAGAGGAGATTTAAATATGGCATTATCAAAATTTTTAAGGGCTTTCTTAACGGTGAACCCTTTAGCAAGAACAAGCAAATCTAAATCTCTTGCAGAGACTAAAGCAGGACTTGAAAGGATTTTGCAAGAGGGTAGTGAGGCTACTGCTGCAGAGAGAAAGAAAGCACGTCAAAGATTGCGTGAATTAGACAAAGCAGAGGCTACTGAAAATGTACAGCGTTCAGCAAAGCAGTCTAAAGCAGCACCAGAAAGTGCAGCAAAGAAAGAGAAACTTGCTCCACCTGCCTTAAAAATAGATTCATTACCTGATGACTTTAATAAAGGGGGAAAGGCCACAAAGAAAGTACCCGTTATTTCTATTGGCGTAGGCATGGCTGAAATGAAAAAAGGCAAAGCCAAGATGATGCGTGGGGGTATGGCGAATAAAAAAGAGCATATGTATGTAGCAGGTGGAAGTGTCACAGATAAGATGAGTCCCGGTCTACGTGCTTTAAATAAAACACGCCCTGACGTTGTTAAAAAAATATTAAGTTAGTTTTGTGCATCCCGTTGAAGCTGATATAAGAAAGTGGTCACATGAATTTCTTGAAGTACCTAATGAGAAACTTAATGGACTACCACCGTGTCCCTACGCCAGACAAGCATGGCTAGATAATAAGGTTGTATTTAGCATAAACACAGGGCTAGATGGTTTAGCTAAAGAGGTAGCAGACTTTAATGAACACGACTATGATATAGTTGTATGGGCTAATGAAGTGCTACCCGAAATGGAATACCTAGATGGATGGTGTGATGGCGTAAACGAAGCCATGTCTATTGCAGGTAAAGATATGCACCTTATGGTGTTTCATCCAGACTATAGTGCAGAAGAAGCAGGTCTGGACTTTTTAGTTGAAGAAGGTGTGACAGATGACACACTAGAATATTGCATGGTGTTCGTGCAATTATTATCTAAGCTAGATGATGCAGCATTAAGTCTGGAAAAGTCTGGCTATTATAAACACTTCCCGGTGGATGTGTTTCATTCCCTAGTAATAGACAGAAGGAGTTTAAGGAATGGCAAATGATGAAATGTCGATAGACGAAATTAATAGACGTATGCAAAGTGAACTGAATGCATATAAATCTAGATTGAAAGATCAAGGGTTAGACGAAGAGCAAATTAACAGGGCTATGCAAGACTTCTTTGTAAAAAGAAAAACGAAGAAAAAAGCGAAAAAAATGACAGCGGCTAAAGGTGGTGTAGCTAAAAAGAAAATGGCTGGCGGTGGCATGGCTAAAATGGCTAAGAAGAAAATGCGTGGTGGCGGTGTTGCAGCTAAGAAGATGCGTGGCGGTGGAATGGCGAAACGTAAAATGGCCGGAGGCGGTATGGCTAAAATGGCAAAGCGCAAAATGATGGGCGGTGGCATGGCTAAAATGGCTAAGAAGAAGAAAATGATGCGTGGTGGAATGGCAAAGAAGAAGTAATGCCGTATGTATCAGATTCGTCTGTACATGGGCAAGGTGTTTTTGCAGATAAGGACTATGCTCAAGGAGATACTATTGAGTTGTGTCCTTATCTCATTGCAGACAAGGATGACTTTGCAGACACTTGTATCTTACATGACTACATGTTTTACTCGCCTTACGAAGACGATGAAGATTATTTTGTACCGCTTGGTCTTGCTATGGTATACAATCATAGTGAAACTCCAAACGCTGAATGGAATATTGCAGATGAAGATGAAAGATTTATTAGGTTCTTTGCTGTTGACGATATAAAAAAGGGTGAAGAAATACTACATGATTATGGTGAACAGTATTGGGAAAGTAGATAATGCCTAAACTTATAGAAGGTTCAAAATTCCGTACCGAAGTTGTGGCACTTGGCACAACGAATAAAACAAATATATATACTGTACCTGCAAATTTTTCTTCTCACTTAGAAAACTTAATGGTTAGTAATTTACATTCAAGCGCAGTAAATCTTACTTTAGATTTATTTCATGCAGAGGATAATACAGAGTACACACTACTTACTGCACATCCTGTTGCTGCAAACTCGCACGAATCAATTTTTACTGTAGATAAACCTTTATATCTTCATGCGGGTGATATTATAAAATGCACAGCAGGTACATCTAGTAAGTTGGTTGTTGTCACATCATGTGAAGAATTTTTTGACCCAAACAGATAGGATAGGATATGCCCCCACCTCAAACTAAAAAGAAAAAAGCTAAAAGCAAAGTTAATCAGGCTGGTAATTATACACAGCCAGAGTTGAGAAAAAGAATATTCAATAGAATTAAAGCTGGTTCAAAGGGCGGTAGGCCCGGTCAGTGGTCAGCAAGAAAAGCACAAATGACTGCCCTAGCTTATAAAAGGGCAGGTGGTGGATACAGAAACTAATGCCACCACGTAACCACAGGGACTGGACAAAGACACCCAAGGTAGAATATATAAACTCCCTTATATACTCTGACTATTATTTGTATGAGCAGGAATTAGAGAATATCTTTTCTAAGGTCTGGGTTCCTATGTGCCATTCCAGTGAATTACCAAATTTAGGTGACTTCAGAAAGACGCAGATAGCCTTACAGAATGTCGTAGCTGTACGCTTTGAAGGTGGCGTAGTTAGAACATTCCTTACAGATAAGGTGCAAGCACCTGCTGGCAATGACCTATCTTTAACATACCATTCAGGTAGCTGGACTGAACTACCATGTGAAGTCAAACATGGTGGTATGGTCTGGACTACCCTAGATACAAACCCGTCTATGAGTGTAGATGAGTGGACTGCTGGCGCATTTGATTGCATAGCCGATGCCATAGACACTGAAGAAATGGAAGTGTTTCACTACCATAAGGCTATCATAGATACTAACTACAAGCTGTGGCATGACACTAACAGTGAGTTCTACCACGACTTTATGCACTACTTTAATCGTGTGTCAGGATTCAACGATGAATACTTTGCTAGAAAAAATATACCGTTTGATAACGGACACGTCAACGTCAGTAGCTTCACAGTTAACTACGAGGAATACGATGGCTTTGAGGATAGAGGAGAACTTAGTTTCCCTAACCTCCCTCCAAACCAATGGTATATGGTTGACCTTTTCCCCGGATTTAATT
>Ga0208157_1000242_pt1 | contig 33384 bp, 47 predicted proteins | sample 5_EtaG_FD_184077 | JGI IMG/M metagenome (GOLD analysis project Ga0208157, IMG submission 184077) | Marine viral communities from the Subarctic Pacific Ocean - 5_ETSP_OMZ_AT15132 metaG (SPAdes) (version 2) | ecosystem: Environmental > Aquatic > Marine > Oceanic | place: Pacific Ocean | collected...
TGTGTCAGGATCTGCAGCAAATGCCATATAGATATATGTATCACCTGTATCATTAACGTCATCGTGGTCCTCTTTAATTTGAAATCCATTAGAAAGAAAATCTACACCACCCATATCTGATGCTTCTTGATTAGCTCCATTTGCTAACAAATAATTTATTCTTGGATTACTTGTGTTTCTTTTATTATCATACATAAACCAACTTCCTGCGTCATCTGCGTTTTTAATCATAAGAAAAGCAGGTTCAAATCCTGTTTCTACAATTGGTCCATCATCAGAAGAATTACCTTCATACGAACCAAACTTTGAAAAGCCATCAATACCTGCGAAAAAATAACCAACATAAGTGTTACCACTTAAATAACCATTACCACCTGCTGCAGTATTAAAATAATATTTTGTAGCATCAGGTGCAGTTCCAAATACATCAGATGAACTTCCTGCATTAAATTGTTCTAAAGATAAATAGCCATTAAAGTCTTTGTGTCTTACAATCCAAGAATTAGTACCATCTAAATTTTTTACCAGTAACATATCAGGTGCAACTCCAAGTCCGTGACCTATACTTGCTGATGAGCCATTACCGTCCCAAGTAGCTATTGAAAATCCTGCATCTGTATTTGCTTGTACTGTACTTGTAATACTTCCATCATTATTTGTGCTTGTAGTTCCTCCATTTGCCTTCCAACACCAAGCCACATAAGTTTCACCTGCATAATTACTTGTCCCATCAGCGCCTAATGTAAAACCATCACTGTCAAAAGATTGTATATGATTAGACCTCGTTTGTTCTGCATTACTGCTATTTGAAGAAATTACTTTAGTACCTCCTCTTGTCGAATCAGCTAAAAAATGCCAACTATTAGAACCAACTCTAACTTTTGTCCAAACAAAATCAGGTTTAAAGCCGACGCCTGTAATAGCTTGGGTTCCACTATTACCTGTATATGTAACTACCTTAAAGTTCTCGCTTGGTACTAACCCTCCTGCTGCTGCAGCACCCTGTAATAATCTCTTATTTACAGCCATATTTAATCTATATTAGGGAAATCGTATGTCTTAACTTTCTTTTTAGTAGTTAATGCATTGATTTCTGATTCAACTGTCTCTGATAATTCTCTTAAAGCTACTCTTGCATCTACAATATCTGCTGGTACATCTGCTCCATTATCTGCTTCTCTAATTATATACCAGTCAGTTTTTGCAAGTTTACTTCCTATTCTATGTTTAAAGTTGGTAATCGCTTGATCTTTTAATTCTGCTAATGTTTCACTCCAAGTTATATCTTCAGTATCTTTTTTAAATACTGTTGCTTGTGTATCCCAATAAATCTCACCAAGTGTGTGTATTCTTGAGTCATAACTCTCATCTATGATTACATCAAATAATCCAGCATTTCTTAATGCATCAGCTGACATAGCTCTCGCATTTAAATGATGACCTGTTGAAGATCTAAATGATTTTGGTACATCTGGGTACGTTGTGATAATTCCGTTGTTGTTTACTGCTTTCATATTATACTGCTTCTTGTGAAATTGAACCCCATTGTTCAGTAGCTCCATTTGTAGATACTACTTGTATTAAATTTGAAACTGTTCCATCATATGTACCGCTTATCTCTTTTAAAGATGTTGGTAGTGTTAATGCAAAGTTTCCTGTTACTATAATGTCTTTAACCATTCCTGTAGAAACATTACTAAATGTTAATGTTGTTGCTTCAGTTATAGTTAATGTATAAACTTGTGCGTCTGAAAAGTCTATGTCTACTGTTGCTGCCGCTGTAAGAGAATCAATAGTAGTAAATTCATCTGCTAGTTTAGAGTATGTTATTGAATCATCTGCTACACCAGCACCGTCATATAACTCTGTAAAGTTATCATTTGTTTTATCAAATGCGGATCTTATTGGATCTCCTGTTCCGTCATTTGCTGTTGTTCCTATATTTATCGTTTGTTTTGCCATAATTAATATAATGTTTTATCTGCTGTATATAATGTACTATCTGCTAATACTAGCGTTGTGTCTGCTCTAAAATACGAACCGTCAGCGTCAAAAGGGTATATTATACCCCATCCATTTTCTTCATTTACATTTCCCCACCACGATACGTCATATATTGTTCCAAACATACTATTACAATAAGTTTTTTAATTTTTTGTTATTCTTTGTCAAGTCTATAATGTATTTTTTTAATCTTTGCACATTATAGGCTTTTGGTTTGTATTTTTTCTTTATAATACCCATCCCTCGAAACTAGCATCTTTATCAGGATATACATCCTCGTTAGAGTTACTGTTGTATTCTGGAAAACTGTCATTATTAAAGCTCATGTAGCTAATAAATCTGTCCGTATAGTACTGGGCTAAATTTCTTTCCTTTTCAATAAGAAAGTCAATTTCCGTTTTGTCTACGTTTGTTGCATTTTCGCTAGAGTGTTTAAAGACTCCTTTATTAGCGAGTGTATATGCAGCAAAAGGCAAATACTCTACCATAGCCCAGTGAATAAGCATTGGCTTTACATAATCTGTAACTAGATTTAAATAACTTCCAGTTAAACTACTTGCTATTATGTCAGCTTCTATCTTATTTAATAAATCTGTACCTAAATAGTTTTGAATATGAATGTCTTGTGCTATCTTGATAAACTGAATAAACTTATCAGTATCAACATTACCATTCATTGCTGTAAACTTTACTATATCTTTTCTGCTAATTAATAATGCTTGTGCCATTTTTATCTAGGGTTTTTATATCCGTTATTTGGCATATCTATTGGTCTAGTTGCCACTTCTTTCTTGTTTTTTTCTGGTTTAAAGCCTTCTTTTCTTGCTTTGTTTACTGTAACTTCAGATCTAGGATTTTTAGGATCTGGATTAACACCTTCTTTTTTACTCATGTATGTTTTACGCATCCAGAAGTGATGACAATTAGCACCACCTTTATATAACCATATATCATAAGTTTTAACTGAACCTTTAGGTCCGAAACCAGCATTTACTTCTTCAGATGACATTTTATCTATATCTTCTTTTCTATAAATCTTTTTTGCTGATACCATTTTTTGACAAAAATCTCTAGAATTATCGCTTACTTTTAAAGGTGCATATTGATACCTTACTCTAAACCTTAAACCCTCTTCGTTTTCTCCATCTTGTTCTGATTTAGCATTTGGTCTTGCAGTACCTGTTTTTGCTAGTCCTATCATTTTATCTAATCCTTCTTCTTGCTCATGGTCTACAGCTCTCTCGTCTACAAGCTCCCAACCATCATCTAAAAGATCCTGTTCGTCTTGACCAGTCTGAATTAATTTATCAGCTATATTGTTTAATGTTTCATCATCAATATCTGATGATAATTTAACTCCTGTCTCTTCTTCTCTTGATTCGTCTGTTACAGCATTATCTGTTTCTATGAAAGCAAGCGGCTGAAGCGTTTTAAAGTACAAATTAAGGCTTATCTCGTTTACTGCAAGTATAGAGTCTATACAGCCAATTAAAAGCTCTTGATAAGGCTTTATTGTAACGTTGTCAAATAACAAAGAAGCTGTTTTAATTTCATCAGAGTTTGATCCTAGTCCATTATTTTCTGTTCTTATACCTAAAAGCAATGGTGATGTTACTCTGTGTCCTATAATTAGTTTATTTGAACACTCTGTAGATAAATACTGATAATGTGCTGGTGCATCATTTAAAGGTACATCATCTATTGTTGTTTTGCTTTCTGCGTTATTGTTAAAGGCTATAATTACTTTTTCTCCTCTTGCTCCTGTAAGCTTACTCATTACATCTGACTTAACCTGCATTTGCTTTTCTCTATCTGGAACGCCATTATTAAAATTAACAACTTTAGTTCCTGAAAAATTATTTTGCACATCATTGATTAAATAGTCTGATATTTCTGACTCTAATTCAGCATAAGCTAATGCTCCTTGATAATCTACTGGACAATAATAATCATATCCACTTACATATCTTTTTACAATTTTAATCTCTGGCTCTTTACCATTACCAAATCCAAAAGCTGCTATTCTTTTAGGTTTACTATTTGCTTTTATCTTGCTCCAGTCATGGAAATAATAGTAAGCTTCAATTTCACCATCATCATTACATTTTTCAGCTCTTAATGTTTGTCTTGGAAAATGCTCTGACTTTACTACTTTACCATCTTGATATAAAACCTGAAAACTTCCTTCTCCTAATAGTTTTAAATCTAGAATTACATTTCTTAAATCTTCATTTTTAAAAATAGATCTCATTGCAGCATACTCATCTGGCTTTTGTGAACTATCTGTTGCATCTAATCCCTTGCCATATATTAATTGCGATATTCCTTGAATAATTGCATTGTTTGTTGCAGAATTAATAAATAAATTAATTAAGTAAGAATAGTAATCATTGTTTTCTCCGTAATTAACCCAATCCCTATGTTTATCTTCTGATATTTTAGGTTTATTATATTCTGATAAATTTACTATGTGTAGATTCTCCATATTATAGTACTATAAAATCGTTTGTTGTTTCTTGTGGTTCATACTCGTTATTATTTACTGAATAATTTGTTACAGTTTGATTAGTACAAAATATTTTATCTTTATAAATAACATTTCCACTTTTTTTAATTGTTAGTGTATAAAACGTATCTTCCACTAACGTAAATACATCTGAATACTGATAGTAATAATCTAGTAAGGTAAATGTATTTGTATCTTCATCATATACTGATGAGTTTGTCGTTTCATTTATAATTGATATGTTATAAATGTTGCTATCAGATGCTACGTATTCTCTTGGAATAAAATTTATCGTTTGAGAACTAGAACTGTTCTGTAATATTATCATATTATAACAATAAAATAAATGTTATTTTGTTAATTATTAAGCATAAAAAAAGGCACCAATTAGTGCCTTCTTTATCTAATTTAAAGGATTATTAAGAGTTAGTTCCTTCAGTTACTGTTACTGTAGCTGAACCCATACCTGCATATGGATCTGCTGCTGTAGGACTATCTAAAAATTTAGCTGGTGAAGTTTCCTGTGCAGTGAACGTTAATGTATAACCTGAAAGGTCTCCCATTGCTGCTCCTGTTACTATTGTTCCTCCACTTACGTCTGCTCCATTTTCTAATCCCATTACCATAACATTACCATTATAATCTTCTACTGCTATATGTGGTCTCCCATATGCTAACAGCTTTAATTCTTTATTATCTTCTTTAGATAATTTTTTTAATGTTATGTTTAATGTTTGCTCGAAAAACGTTGTTCCATTTTCTCTTGAGCTATTTACTGTTGTTTCGAAAGATGAATTTCCTTTTAAGTCATATTCAAAGGCAGTAAAAGATCCACTCATATCAGTAATTTGTTCGTCTGCACTTGTTACAGTTCCAAAATCACCAAAATCAGTAAAATATACTTTTCTTATACCTCCAACTACGTCTTTACAAGGTTCTTTTCTTCCTTTAGTTAAATCACAAGCCATATTATTTTTATTTTTTAAAAAAAAAGGTAGGCAGTTTAGCTACCTACCCTTTCTTATGTTATACAATCTTTAATTACGATGTTGCGTATAATACAATGTCAGATCCGATTGCGTGCTGAATACCAGCAGTAAATCTCATTACCATTCTTACATTTTGAGAACCATCAAGATCAGCCATGTCTAATACTTTTACTTCGTTGTGATCTGATAATAAACCTGTACCGAAGAATAAGTTTGATTTTTCTGCAGCAACTGCGTCATTGCTAGATAAACCTTGTGCTAATACAACTGGAATACCATCAAACTGAAGACCTGCTCCTTTTGAGTACCACTGTGTACCTTTGTTATCAGTACCTGCAGCTCCTAAACCAGATGCTCCAAATCCGCCTAATGCTCTAACGTAGTTTCTATACATATTAGATGGTAAGTAGATAGTCATATCTTCTGAACCATATGCTGCAGAAGGAATTGCGTCAGCAATTTTACCAAGCTCTGTAATAATGTTAGCTGCTGTTGATGCTGTACCTGTTACGTCATTTACATCAGAATCAGCTCCTAATGTAGTTATAAATCCATCAAACTCTCCATCTGTTCCGTTTGTTCCTGTCCAGATATTGTTTTCGATTTTTTGAGCAACTTTAGCTGATACATGTCCGATTAAGAAATCAGAAAATGATGGAGGTAAAGTTTCGTTTATAGTAGAATATCCCATTTGAACAGCTTCCCAATCTTGTACGTAGTCTTTTTTACAAAGCTCTAAATTCACTTGGAATTCTTCTGGTTGTAATATTCTTTCTGTTAAAGTTAAAACGTCTGCTTGACCTGAAAAGTCACATGCTCCGTTTTTAACAATACTTGTAGAAGCAACTTTTTTCATTACTTCTTTGTATTTCACGTTTGGCTTAACTGTAATTAAATTGTTAGCCAATGTGTTTCCACTTAAAAGAGCTGCAGATACATATTTGCCTGCAAATTCTCCTGCATAAGTAGTAGTTATTGATGTTGTGCTATTTGCCATTTTTATTTATTTTAATTAAAATTTGATATTGTTTGCATTACCCTGTCTAAAGTATTCATAGGTCTAGAATTTGAAGGAATGTTTAATTGTGTTTTTTCTTCACTTTCTGGATTGTGTTTTACCTTTTCTACTTCAGATAAGATTTCTTTTGTTGGTTCTTCAGATAATTCTTTTTTAATATCTTCAGAAGCCATTTCTTCGTCTTTTTTACCGTAACCTAATTCTTCAATCATAGTTACAATATCTTCAACGGCTTTTCTTACTTCCGCTAACTCTTCTTTTGTAGCGTAATCTACTGCAGCTTCAACTTCTTCCACTTCAGCTTCGCCCATAGAAGCAATTATACCTTCTTGCTCTATGGTTAATTTTAAACCATCTTCAAGAGTGTATTCCCCAACTGGTAAAGCTACTTTCTCATCTTCAGTAACGATAAAAATTTCATTACCAGCTTCAAAAGCTTCTGCTTCTACTGTTGTACCATTTTCAAGCTGCATAGTTGCAAGCTCTACTTTTGTTTCTTCTACTTGATCTGTAGCTAATTCAGTAGTTTCTTCTTTAGTCTCTTCAAGATTAACATCTTGCTCCTCTAAATTTATTTCTACTTCTGCAGCGTTCATACCTAGTAGGTCTTTTACTTGTTTTAACATTTCTGTCGCTTTCATAGTATTACAATTAAATTAATTTCTGTTTGTTATATTTTTAAGCTTTAGCTTGTATTATAAACCACTCTGTTCCGTTGCTCCAAACAGTTACACCTTCATATTCCTTATTAACTCTATATGCAGAAGAAGAACCATCTAGTGTTTGACCAGAAGCTGGTGTTAAATCTGCATGCGTTGAGGTTGAAAATGTTGTATCAGATATAATTCTGATTACTCTGTTTGTGTTCGCTGTGGTTGTAGCATCTGGCAAAGTAAGTTCTATAGTTCCTGCTGATCCTGACCAAGTAAGAACAATAAGCTCACTATTTGTATAAGTTGAACTTCCTAAATCTACAGTACCACCTGCTACGCTAACCGTTAATGTAGTAGGAACTAAATAGTTTACAATGTCTTTTACTGTTGAGTATTTTGTTTCACTGCTTTGTACTACAGGTATCAATTCTGTTCCTTGCAATGCTGTTGCAGCGTTTAATGCTGATATTTTTTTATTTGCCATTTTTTATAATTCTATTTTACTATTATTTTCTTGTAATATATAATCGCCATTCTCTTGCAACAGAAGTCCTATTGGTCCTGTTATATCACCAATTCCTTGTGCCATGTAATCTTGGTCATTACAACATTCTATTGAATATGTATCTCTATCTCTACATAAACACCCTCTTCTTCCTGATGATGGAACTGTATATCTTCTTCTCATTACTTTATCGGTACACAATTAGGAACTCTTCTTCCGTTTTTCATTTTAAAACCTATCATCTCATATCCTGCTTGACAAGGTTTTTTTAATTCTTGCTCATGCGTCTCACAAGGCATAAACCAAGTCTTACCCTCTACTTCATGTTCGTGGTAACCTTCACATCCCATTTCTTCAGCTTTTATTATTGCTTCTTGTTTTGTGTCATATGCTATTTTACCGTCTATCTCTATAGATGCTAATTTTTGGTCGTCTAGTTGATCTAAACTTTTAAGCTTACTCTCTGCCCAAGACTTTGCAGATTTACCTCCCCATAATAAATAAGAAATATATCCACATGCTTCTGTGTCTCCTGTTTTATAATACTCTTCTGCTCTAGATAAGTAGCTATACATTCTTTTTATTGTTTGTACTGTTAGTTTTTCTTTTCTTGCTAGTTGTTGAGCCCTTACTTTACCTACTTGTGTTGCACACTTGTTATTTACTTTTTTATTTAAATCTATACCTCTTTTTGCATTGTTAGCAACAGAGTTTGGATAGTCATTATAAGTTTCTAGCTCTATAGTTTCTCCAGAAGTGTCTTTATCTTGTTTTAAAATAGATTTTACAGCACTTAATAAATCTTTTGCTTCATCTTCTTCTATTTTTTGTATCTCTTTGTTTTTACATATACAACTATCTAGTTTATCTTCACAATCACATACTGAAAGTTTATTAGGCTCGTTAGGTCTTTCTAGTTTATCAGCAAAATATCCTTCTATTGAAAACCCTTTTACTTTACCTGTTTTAATATAGTTATCCCAAACATCATCATTGTCTACTTTCATAGAAACCATCCAAGTACCTAAAGGCACATCCATATCATATAGTCTTGTCTTATCTTGCTCACCTTCTACTATCCAACTCTCTACTACTGTAAGTCCATTTAATGGTGATTCGTGTTCTAATGTAGATCTATGTTGTTTAGCTCTTTTTAAAAACAGCTCACTTGCTTGTCTAACAGTGTTTCTAGAAAAGTATATATAATACTCTTTGTCACCACTTTTTCTGTAAATTGGTTTATTAGGAATTAATGCTGGTCCTAGTAAAAGCTTTTTCTCTTTATCTAGTTCTGCTAACTTAAATTCTTGATTCTTTAAAAAGACAAAATCTTCTTGAATTGCGGGGTTTTCTACTATACTTATTGCATCAATTCCTGAAACGTTATCCTCTTCGTCTATAAATAATTCTATGATGTCCATATTATAACAATATTGTTTTTATTATTTTGTTTTAGTTTCCTAGTGTTGCTTGATTTGCAGTTTTTCTATCTAACGCTTGTTGTGTACTTACATCTGTACTAACCACATAAGCTCTTACTGGTTTTTGTTGTGCTCCTGCTATTGTTTGTGCTAGTTGGCTTTCTGCTGTTGCACCTACTACATTAAATGCAGGTGGAGTTGATATTGCTGGAGTAGGTACTGATCCTCCTGTTCCTCCTTTTGCAAAACTTGGTGGTGCTGGCTCTTTAGTTGCTGTTATATTTCTAATGTTCGCAAAACCTGCTGCAATAACTGATGCTGCACCAATAAATCCAAATATACCTCCTTGACCTAAAGCTTTGTTTGCACCTGCATAAGTATCTATTATAGCTTGTGTTATAGCTATTGCTTTTCCAAACTTACTATTCTCTCCAACTAAACTAGCTAGTGAACCTAATGCTCCAGTCACTGCTGATACTTTTGCATCTGCTATTTCTTTGTCTAGTTTTTGTTGAGTAACCGCACTTTCTGCATTAAAACTATTTAATTCATTAGATGCATCAATAAAGGCTTGTGTTCCTTCTTTATAGCTTGCTTTTTTATCTTCTAATACTTGTCTTGTTAGAAGCTGCTCTTGTAAAGCTATCTCTTTTTGTTTTTCTAATCTTAACACTTCATTGTCTATTAGTTCTGCTTGACCTTGTGCTAATATGTTTTGCACTTCTAATTCTCCTTGTGCTATTGTTTGTTGTAGTTCTAACCTCTCTCTATCTAAAGCTAAATCATTTGCTTTTTGTTCAGATCTAAATCCTTCTATTTGTGCTAATACACCAACTTTTTCTGCTTGTGCTTCTAGTAATATTAACTGATTTTCTTGATTGTTGTTTATATCTACTTGTGCTTGTGCTGATGCTATTTGAGCATCTACATTTGCAAGCATTAATCTCTCTTGCTCTTCAAGTACTTCTTTTAATTCGTTGTTAGCTATTATTCTTTCATCAATAGTATTTCTTTCTTCATCTCTAACTTGACGTAATTTTTCTGCTTCTCTATCTTTTTGTTCTAATATAATTCTATTTTGAGCAGCACTTAACTCTGCAATTTTATTTAATTTTGTAGTTTCTTTTGCTTGTTCTATTGTTGCTTTAGTATAGTCTGTTGCGGCTTTTACTACTTTACTGGTTGTTTCTGCGATTTTTTCAACGCTATTATCTACACCTGTTAATATATCAATAGATTCTTTTCCTGCACTTTTTACATCTTCAAATGCTCCTGCAAAATCACCACTAAATACTTTTTTCACAGCACTTCCTAATAGACCTAAAGTTTCTATATAACTGTTAAATCTTTCTATAAGGTTTTCTTTAACTGCTTTACCAAAATCTTGTATTGCTCCTAATGGATCTTCAAATATTCCTTTAAAGAAATCTACTACTGTTCCTATATTTGATTCTATAAATTTAAATAAATCATTAAAAACTATTTCTAAAGCTGTAGTTGCGGTAGCAAATGTATCTACAACTTTCTGGTTAGACATAAATGTTTCTTTAAGAACATCTAATACAACAGTAAATGCTTTTATGGCAACATTAGCTTTTAATATACTGTTTAACGTAAACACTGATTTACCTGCAGCTTTAGCTCCTTCTTGTATACCTTTAAGCCCTACACCTACTGTTTGTAAGTTTTTTTCAGCATCTTTTGCTTTTACATTAATATCAATATCTATTTCTTTTGCCATTATTTGTTCTTTTTAAATTGTTCGTATGCTTCTTTTATTGTTTCTGGCATTTTATTCTTACCTAGTGCTATATCTATATACTTGCCAGATATTTTCTCTTGCTTTGCTAATCTTAATAATTCTAGTACGTTTCCTAACATGTCGCTTCTAATACTTGCTTATAATAATAATAATTACAATGGGTTTTTGTTATATTGAGATCTGATGGAGGACTCTCGTTTTGCCAGTCTGATTTTCTAAAAAAACCATTATGTTTATCTAAAACTCCTGCGTTATGTAAAATTCTTTTATTTTCCATTGTTTCTATTTTGTCTGTAGACCAAGAAAAGTCTAAACGTTTTGATATTTCCGTTTTCATTCCTTTTTTCCAGAACATCCACAACGTTGCCCACATTTCAGCAGTCCATGCCTGTATAGGATAGCTTCCTTTGTATTTTTCTTTGTGTGTTTGATTGTATTCCCTCATAGCTCTATAAAGTGCGTTAGAGTTTACGTATACGTCTTTCCAGAATTTACTGTCTGTTCCTGTAAAAATATATTGTGCTCCTCCTGATGATTCTTTTTTATTTTCTACTATTCTTTTATCTATTTTTCCTGCTTCACACATAATATCTAAAATCTCCTCTCCTTTAGATGCTATGTAATCATAACCTATATAACTTTTAGTATCTGATAACCAAACTTTATCTTTTGTAAATTCACCTAAAGGCTTTAAAAGTACAGTATCAGCATCTGCATAATAATACTGATGTCCTGATGTACACCCACAACTTTCAAAATACTTACTCATTAAGTAGGGTTTTATAGCTGGTGCATAAACTTCTTGCTTATAAGGGTAACTTATAAAGCTTACATGAGTATACTTTGTTCTTAATTTATTAAACTTATACTCACCTGTATCACCTAAAAGAATTATAATATCAAATGGACTAACTCCGTTTTTTAAATATGAATTAATCATAGTGTCTACTTGCCACTCATAATATTTAATCTCTGGTTGTGCTGATATATATTTCATATTATGGACATGATGGACAAGTTGTTGGTCCTGTTAATGAGCTTCCACTCCAATAGTAATATTCACCAAAGCTTGCTGTATACCATGAAGGTGTTGTTCTTAAAGTACTACATGTGTCATCAGTATATATTGCGGTTGCAGTAGATATATCATTGCTATTCATGTAGGTTGTCACAGTTCTAGTTGTGTTACAACAAACATTTTCTGCGTCTGTAATTGATCTATATAATAATTGACTTCCACAAGTTAAAGTAGTAGTTGTTGTAGTGGTTGTTGTTGTTGTACAAGAACCAGTAATAGTACCATAAGAAGTAGGGTTAGCTACATAATCTGTTCCTGTTATATCATAACAATTTGCTCCATCTGTTGATATAGTAATGTTTGTGTTACCTATCTGATATCCTGCGTCTAATTGTACATAAGTTGTTTGTGTGTCGCTTTGTCTTTCTACAACAAATACGTTATCATCTGGAACTACTGACGGACATCCTGTTTCACCTGTATCTGTAACCGTTCCAGCACTTGGGACATTATCCGCTACTTGCCCTGTTACTCTATAAAGAGCTGAACTAGAATCTTGAACTCTAGCGTTTGGAGCAAAATTAGCACCTAAAGCTCCAGTATCTTGTGCTGACCTATATATTTTATTTATATTAGGTTCTTCACACTTTGTTAATTCCCAATAATACGTTCCAGTACATTCTAAACAGCTTCCATACCAAGTGTAGTCTCTAACTAAATTATCTTGTGCATCACAACTTTGTGCATCAATCCATGGATCACTTTGGCTCCCAGTTATTGCAACTGGATTAGAATAACAATCACCATTATATTCAACTGTGTCTGGGAAACTATCTACACTGTTACCAAATGTAATAAGAGCATCTAATCCTCCTGTTGCACAATCCCCATATCTTCTCCATATATTTAAAGTTGGTTTAGTTGGTGCTACACATTCTGGTTCAGGTCTAACTGGACATCCACTTACACTTTCCCAAACTTGCAAACTACTTGGTTCGTAATATCTATATATGTTTAAATCTGTATAGAATCCTTGTGGTGCCTTATTTGGTGTTCCAATATTAGTTGCACTAGTATACATATGCTCGGCTGATGTTGCAGATAATAATGTTTTATTGTTATCAAAGTAGTAAAATCCTTGCACTCCTCCTTCATCACAGAAGTTTTGTAATGGATTAAAACCTTCTCCTAAATAAAATAACACATTTGCGTCTACACATGTTGTACAAACACTAAAGGTTGTTCCGTTCCAATATCTTCTTTTTGTGTTATCTGAATCTAATGAATAATAACCAGCAGCAGCTTGAGTTACCGTACAGGTTCCTGTGTTTGTAGGTCCTACATAATTCCATAATTGTGTTGCAGCACAAAATACAGACTGTGTTACTGGATCATTTCCTTCTGGATCTATATAGTAGAAGTTTTTACTTTGGTGATTTTCACAAACATCATTAGAAGAACTATATCTTAAATAAGCTACACTTTTAGTTTCTAAACAAGTATCTACTAATGGTTCGGTTTGTGTACAAGTTTCACATCCTACTCCCTCTGGAGCTCCTACTGTTACACCATTATTTGTAGCCCAATCAGTTTCAAATGCTGTTGCTGATGTATAATAACACTGTCCATCTATTTCTATATAAGAACCTGTTGTGATATTACCTACTGTAAATGTGTCTCTTGACCTAATGTATTTTGTTTCTCCTACTACTGTTGTTTCTGGACATCCTGTAACTTTGTAATAATTGTAAACTATTAATTGAACTTCTCCTGTTCCAAATACAGTTGTTACTGTTTGACTTGTTGTAAATGTTCCACCAGCATTGTTTACTGTTGGTTTAGTTCCTACCCATTCATATCCACTATTTAACTCAACATCTGAACTAAAGACAAATACAGTTCCAGAATTTTGTGATTTAATTAAACCAGCTTGGTCTCCTGTAACCTCATAACCATTTGTTGGACCGCTTATACTAGATGTGTCTATAGCCAGTGTTATATCAATTAGCGTTTGTGTTGTCCATACAACTTCATATGTATCTGTTGCAGTGATTGTTCCGTCTGTTGCTGTACACGTGTAAGTGTATGTGCCTGCACTTGTTTCTGTAAAAGTTATACTTTGTGTAGAGCCACTAGCTGATCCACCAGACCAACTATAACTTGTTGGCGTAAATCCTGATGGTGTAGCAAATAAAGTTATATCATTGTTTACTGTTTTAGCGGTAGGTCCACTAATAGTTAAGAATTCTGATGTTGCTTGAACTGTACCACTTAAAGTTGTATTTACTGTTAGGTTAGATGTTCCCACTGTTCCTTGTGCGTTAACTATAGATGGTCCAGATGTAAATTGATAACCACTATTTGCACTTACATAACTATTAAATGAATACGTTTGACCTTCTTGTAATGTTTGTGTAGAACCTGTTTGATCTCCTGTTATATTATATGCTGCTGCAGTTGGTGATGATATGTTATCTATAACATTTAATGTAATTACATACGTTTTTGGTGTCCAAAGTACTGTGTGTGTATCTGTAAATTCTTCACTGTCATCACTATCTGTAGCTATACAAGTATATGTAACGTTTCCTGTTGTTGCATTTGTTATTGTTATAGAAGATGTTGTTAATCCTGCTGCATTTCCTCCTGACCATAAATAACTAGCTGTTCCTATGAAGTTGTTAGCTGTTGCAGTTAATGTAATATCTTCTGTTTGTTGTTGGCTTGTTAATCCACTTATAACTAGACTTCTACCTACATCACATGTTTTATCAGCAGTAGGTGTTGTTCCGTCTACAGTACAGAAAGTAGAATCAGCAGTACATTCAGTACATTCATCTTCATCCGAAGTTGTAGTTGTAGTTATTGGAGTTGAACCTCCTACTGATACTGTTACTTCATTAATTAATTCTAGTTTAGATCTACCTGTAGTAAAATCTGTTTCTATTTGATTAATAGTGTAGTTTCTGTCGCTTATTGCTATTGTGTCTGCAAGAATAAATTCTTGTAACATTTTAATAGGTAAATAAGCATTTACAGTTGTAAGTCTTTTATTTGTCTGAAATACTTGAGAAATATAATTTTCATAATATACTTTAAATAATGTGTCTTCAAATTGATTTGTTAATGAGTATTCGTTTATCTCATTTCTAAAATGAATATTACTTTCATTTATAGTGTAGTCTATTTGCTGACTATTTGAAGGTATATAATAGCTTGTTATATCATTATAATTTGTTCCTTCTACATCTGGACTTGCTGCGTTCTCTGTAATTAAGAATCTTATCTCTGTTGCTGATGTTTGATTGTGTGCATAAAGAAGTAATGGGCTTCCATAATAAGGATCATTATTATCATCTACAAACCATCCTATTTGTGGATCTGTACCTGTGCCATTTAGCTTTTCAAACTTCATATGCTCAAAAGGTAAAGTCACTTCATATGTTTCTGGATTAGCATCATAGTAATCATCACCACTATAGCCTTCTGTTCCCCAGCTTACACTGCTTAATTGTTCATGTTGTTTTACTAATTTTGTTCCAAGTCCCTCATACTCTAAAACTATCTCTTTATATGGAAGAGCTACGTTTACACTTGATTCTGTTGTATCTACATAATTAGTTATATCCCAAACTGTATCTGAATCACTATAGTATTCATCTAACGTTTTTATAATTATAGTGCCATTATCAGTATAAGCTGTTAGATTAAACATTCTAAACAAACCAGTTAAAAAGTCTATTACTTTCATTTCTGGTATTTGTTGAGATATAATAAACTCTCTTGTGTTATTAAAAGTATAATTACTTGTCAAAGGGTATTCTGCTGTGCTGTTTTGTAAGTAAATTACATTAATATCCCATTGCGTATCTGTATCTAAAACAAAACTAGAAGCTGATGAGTCTACAAAAACAGTATATGTTGCATTTTCTAAATAGCCTGTTAAAGTTACAGAAGTATTGTTTGTTATAGATCTAGAATTATCTTCTATCCCATCTTTATATATTCTTACTGTTCCTGTTATATTTGTAGTGGCATTTATAGTTAATGAATATTGTATTGATCCTGTTGCATTTTGTACAATTAATCTGTCTGACTCACTTCTTATTACAGGTAGTTCTTGAAATCTATCTATCGTAAAGCCTGTTACTTGCTTACTTACCGCTGTATCTTCAAATACTTTTCCCTTTTTTCTATGCATCCACATATAAAGATTATAATAAGATGTGTTTGTGGTATTAAAAAAGTCTGTACTAAATGTTAATCCATATTTATCTTCTACAGCTCTAATAATAGCGTCTATCTTTATTGCATACTTTAATTCTTCCCAATAAACTCCTTGATGGCTAGCATCTACACCATCTGTTCCAAATGGAAACAAGTTACCTCCATTAGCATCTGGATAATCTGTTGTGTCTGCAGATTGATAATATAGTCTTGTAGTGTGTGATATTAATGGTGCTATTATACCTTTTGGATAGGTTATGTCTGTTGTTCTATCAGGATGTGAATATGTTTTTGTTATTCCTGTTTTTAATGCTGTTTCTACTGTCGAAGCATTATAAGTTGTATCAAACGCTGTGAGATCTAAAGAGCTTAAATTATCATCACCTAAAAGATCATTAAGGTCTATAGTGTTTCCAAAAAAAGTTATTCTATATGTGTTTGGTTGTCCATCTTGCAAATCAACTCCATCAAGCTTTATCTTTCCTGTTTTAAAAGGTCTAGAGTTTAATTCTATTGTAGAGTTTTTCTTTAATCTTGCATCAAACCCATCAGAAATAGAGTAGTTATAATAATGCTCAAATATTTTGTTATTTTTTTTTGATGCTGGAATGTTAAATGTTCTTGTGAACTCCACAAAAATTTGTGATATGTCTTTAACGTTCTGTATAGATTGGACTATACTTACAGACTCATCATTGAATAAATCTACTCTATTACCCTCTATATATAACTGCAAATATGCTTTCATTATCTAACTCTATCAATGTGTTCATGAGCGTGTTCTACTTCTATTGTGTAGTTAATTAATTTATCATTAACTTTTGTTTTAAATGTCAATGAATTTGATGCTATATCAATAGGATGTATCTCTGATCCCATGTGCATCCAAACTTGCTCTGATAACATTAATTGTTTCATTACCTCATTCATTCCCTCATCTATAAACCCTGTGTTTAATGTCATTTTTTCTCTTCCTGATTTACTTAATGTTCTATACTGATGTGATGTTACTGAATAAGTCCCAGAAGAAGATATATTGCTGTTGTTATATTTTTCTGACGTTGTTACCATTGTCTCTGTACTCTTTTTATCAAAATAAAGATCTTGTAGTGCTCCATACTTATTTACAAATGTTATTTGCATAGGCATGTACTTTGAGCAGTCTTGTCTTTTAATTGTAATTGTTACAGGTGGTGATCCTACAGATAATGTTGTTGTTGAACCAGTAAATGAATTATATATTATAGATCCTGACGATAACACTGGTATAAACCCTCCTTTTCCTTCAGGCACATATATTGTTGTATTGTCTTGCATTAAACAAGAACCAGTAGAACAAAACTCTTTTGTATAAGATGTATTGTAGTAATCCCAATAACCATCAAAGCCTTTATGTGTAAATGTAACTGGTGTTCCTGTTGTTCCTCCTGTTGCATTAGTTGATTGATACCATGTAATCTCTCCAGATATATCTACTGATTGATTTTGATAGCTTCCCCCATATGTTATGTCTAGATAATCTCTTGCTAGCTGTGCTATTTCAAATGTCACTGATGTTGTAGGTGTGTCTTTTATAATTGTATATCTTAATGTTCCATCAATCTCTAATTCTAATTTTGCTGATTGTGCACCACTTTGTGTTTGATATACATAAAAAGGACTTCTTAATAATATGTTTGCCATGTTCTATTGTTTTATTGTGTAATCTATAAATTCTTCTACGTCTAATCCGTATGCTTCTAATAATTCTTCTGGTAATCTTTTAAATCCTTTCTCAAAAGGTTTAGTAAAAAACAAACTTGCTTTTATTCCTTTATTCCATATTGATCTGGAAATAACATAAGCTGTAGACTCATAACTAGTAAACTTTCCTTTTTTGTCTCTGAATTGAAATCTTCTTGCTTCTACCCATTTCTTTATACCTCCTGATAATCCACCTTTCTTACCTGTGCCTGTACCGAACTTAAATGGACTTTTAGTGCTTTCTGGGTATGTGCTTGTTGCTCCTTTAACCCCTTGATCTTGGAACTTACCATAATCTTCCATCTCAAACTTTAATCTAAACGAGTTAGGCATAACATCTACTATACCTTTTAGAGAGTTGTAAAGCTGTTTAGATACATTCTTATTCTTTTTAGTTAGATTAGCTCTAGACTGTTGGATTACATAATCTTTAAATGCTTCTAATGCTTTTCTTGTGTTCTCTTTGTTTAGCATATCGTCATATCGTTTTGTATCTGTACATCAAATGTTGCTACCCATCCAGCTAACTTGTTTTCAAATCTATCTACAAAAGGCTCACAAGTAACATCTGTGTCCACTTGATATTTGTCTGAATATAAATCTCCTCTTTGTAGTAATGCCATTAGTCTATCTAATATCCCTAGTTGTGTGTTTAGCACGTCTTGCTCATTGTCATTACCTAAAAATAAATCTGTTGTTTCTTCTTTACTTACGTCTACTATATCCATACACATAACAGAGATATTAAACGTTAGCACTTTAGAATTTATAGTACATTGATTTACCATTACATGTGATAAAGGAAATATAGTTTGCTTGTTAAGATCTACATTGTCAAAGCTCCCATATGACACATTGTTTACAAATGGTTCTGCTTCTAGTGTTTCTTTTATCTTATTTGTTATGTTATAAAATCCTGTCATCTTGTTTTCTGTTTAATTAAATTTTTCTCTGTCTGTAATTTGTCTTGCTCATATGCTAAATAGTATAATGATGAATGTACATTTAATTCACTGACAGATTCAAGTTTGGTTGCATCTCCTCCAGCCAATCTATATAGCGAGTTATACCATCCCCACTTCCTAGCAAATCCTCCCTCTGCTGAATAGTCATCCCCTTGATCGCCTCTTGATTCAAAGATTTCAGGATAGTTTTCAGTAATTCGTTCTTTAAATTGTAAAAAAAAAGTATAGAACCCATAACTATATCAAGTGGCATCTGTTTATATTTTTCAGAATCTTCTGATCCTTTATAGTCTTCTATGATGTATTTGTCTTTTAGTGTGTCCTTTATTGGTCTGTATAATACTGCCATAGCTTTATGCATGTTGCTCCAGTCTCCTAGTGTAGTATCAAGGTCTATATATTCTCCTAAAGTTATTTTATCTAAATCTGGAACAAAGCCATAAGCTATTCCATCCATTGTAAAAGTAGGCACAAGTTTAGCGTCTTTATTAAATAAGTCATTAATAATTCTTACAACTTCCATCACACTATTAAACTGTACTTTAATAACATTCTGGAGATTAAGATTACAGAAGATTTCTACTGTCTTATGTAGCAAGAAATTAGAGTTCTGATTAGCGTCTGTGTTTATCTTATGATACTTCTGGTATTGTTCTAAACTAATCTCTCTTAAAGATTCTGGCACTTGTATCTTAACTTTCATATTATAACAATAACTTATTCAGTTTTTTGTATAAAAAAAGGGAACCATTTCTGATTCCCCAAAACTAACTAACATGAAAAGTTTAATTATGTACTATTGTCTCTCTTTATCTTTTGCTCTCTCTCTAATGCATCATGAGCTCTATCATATGCCCATTCATATACTTCTGCTATCTTATGTTCCAACTCTTTTGTTCCTTGCGTAAACACTTCTGATCCTTTTTTAATTTGTCCTTTATAATCTAATACAATTATCACTGGTGGTTTCTTACCTAGTCTTGTTGGTTCTCGATAAACTCTTATATCGTTATCAATACACCATTTGAAGATCTTCATCTCCTTCTCGTACTGATCTCTGGTTTTCAGCTCTATCGATTTCATTTTCGATTTCATCTATTACTTTTAAAAGTTTTTTACTGATTCTTATTGATGAACCTTGTGACAAGCCACCATGATTAAACAATTCTCGGTTGATTATTAATAGCCCCTTTCTAGCTTCCTCTAATGACATAAAATAAAAAGTTTGTTAGCATTATCATCCAGAATGTAAGTTGAGGTAATCCCCAGCATAGGTATTTAACTATGTCTCTCTGTAGGTTTTTATCTACAGGCATGTTAATGTCTTGTTGTGTTGCTTTGTATACTGTCTTCATTATGGTAGGTAATAAGTTAGTGTTCCTATAATTCCTAATATAATAAATATTACTGTGTAAGTAATAAAAGCCCATTTAATCATTTCTTTTGTTTTCATTTCTTTGTTTCTAAAAAGATGCTGCCCATTCACACTAGACTTACTAAATTCCTCACTAGGATCATAATCCATTGTTGATATCGGTTTTAGTGTTTTTATGTTACTACGGGTTATCAGCATCTGTATTTAATTATAGTCTGCTATATAAAAAATCATCCACTAAATCTTGTGGAGTTATATTAGGTCTATGTATAATGTTTAAGAAATTCTCTGCATCTTGTTTTAGATAATAATCAGCATCAAAGAAATATCCTTTTTTATTAGACTCTCTAACTTTTTCGTTATAAGTTACAGCACCAAAGTTAAAGAATATGTCTGATGTATCGATATCTACTTTAGATTTGAACATCGTTTCTGAAGTTTGTGTTTTTGTTTTCATTGTTTATTTATTTTAATTATGAAGCTAATATATAAACATTTTTTGAACAATCCAAATATATTGTTAATTATTTTTACCAAATGTGATATTCTCCTTTATTAGGATCTTGTAATTGTGAGGTTAATGCATATCTAGCTGCATCAATACTATGGTCTCCAGACATAGGGTTAGGCTTTTGTAGTGTGTTACCTTGTTTGTCTTTCATCCAGACATAACCCTGAAGCTCTTTAATTAAGTTCTTTGATCTTTGTGTAACAAATACATTGTTTTGGTTTATAAGGTTAATACCATACACTATACTATCTCTACCTTTTGTAACTGGGAATACTTGATGTCCATATGTATTTAGTTCTGCTATTGATTTAGGCTCTGCACTATCTGCCCATAAGCTCCCTAGTATCTGATTGTTTTTTAGGTATTGACTTATGTGTGAGTTTAACATTCCTTTTCTATAGAGTACTTCATCAAATATATATGCATCATCTAGTTTGTATAATGCTACTAATGCTGCTTCGTCAACAGAGTAACCAAAGTCTAATCCATGACATAATAACCTAGCATGTGGTGGTATTACACTTATTTGTTTCCAATCAGGAATACAAGCTCCTTCAAGTGTTCCTATCTCACCTAGTCCATACACTCTCCACCAATTAGCCCAATAAGAGCTTTTAGATGCCTTTAGACGAGCTTTCTCTATTTCTTTGATAATACTATCAGGAAGTTCATTATTGTCCTTGTAAGTTAATGTAATGAAGTTTGTGTCTTCTGTATTGATTAATTCTTTATCTACCCAGAATAAATTAGTAGGGTTGTAATCAAGCCAAATATCTCCAGAGGTTCTTATTGATAGTTGCTGGTAAGCTTCAAAGCTAACATTATTACACTCATTAATAAATAGATCTGTTCTTCTAGAACCTCTTAATTTGTCTGGTTGGTCTGTAGAAAAGAACTCTATATAACTTCCATTAGAGAATGTGTATTTTAATGTTGTTCTATTATACTTCTCTTCGTAATATCTGTTTAATCCTTTTAGGATGTTTAGAAAGTCTTTTAATGCTCCTCTTCTTAAATGTGGAACTGATTCAGATACTACACTTATCTCGCTGCCTGCATTTCTTATTGCCTGATCTATTAAGATAGATAGTATACAAATAGTTTTACCAGCAGAAGTTCCTCCTCTTACAATCTTAACTCTTTTGTCTAGTGCAAGAAGTTTGTCAAACGCTATCGTCTTTCTGACTCTCATTAATCAATAAACAGTGGAGTGTCTTCGTTTATTGTAATGTCTTTTGTTTCTCTTGGTTTACCTGCGTAGTAATTATAGAACAGCTGAACATACTTGAAGTCTCCTTTTTCTACTCCAGCTTTTAGAGCTTGATATGCAGCATCTTCTAATGGAGTTAGTTTCTCTATTAGATTTAACTCATCTGCTTTAGGTTTTCTACCTGCTCCTTGTCTTTTTCCTCCGTGTGCCATAACTTGAAATAACTTGATTAATCAATAATACAATAAAAAAACTTATCATTTGTTAAATTATTTTACTTTGTGTTAATATTTCTTTACATAATTCTATAGGCAACTTACTTCTTTCATAATTACCCTTTAATCCTTGTGTGCCAGTTTGGCTGCCTCTTGGTGCAGGTTGATGATGACAATTTTTATTACCATTAAAACATTGTTTTCTTGGCTGCCAACCATTTGGATTATAAATTGATTTAATATTGTTAGACCAAATATCTGTAGGTTTTGCTCTTGTATCACCATATTGACAATACCAAACAGTTGCTTTTTCAAGACCTTTTACAACTTCTAATTTTCTTAATTTACCTCTTGGATTTTCTATATACCAATATTTAGGTTTTAAATGATTTATAATATCTATTGTTTTTTGAACATACTTAACACCAATCAAAGCATTATTGGATTTTGGTGTATGGTCTTTGTTCCAATGTTTACCAATAGATGCTACACTAAAATAAGTACAAGGTGGACTTGCCCATATTAAATCAGGTTTAAATGGAACTTTAGATATATCAAATTCTAGTATATCAACAGAGTAATCAATATTAGGAAATTCTTTATAATCAGATGAGAAAGTTTCATAACCTAAATTTTTAGCTTCTCTTGTGAATGTGCAGCTTCCTGCAAATAATTCTAATACTTTCATTTGTTAAAACTCATTTAAATATCTATTCTCTATTTCCCAGTTGCCTGCATAGAGTTCAAAGGTAGTACCATCCTTTCTTGTTCTGATCGTACCTTTAGGGTAATAGTTACCCTTTTCTTTAAATTCTTCTTTGGTTACCCATCCACACACTGTAAGAACTTTAGTAAATCTATTTATAGATGCGAATATAAATGCATCAGCTATGTATCCTATTTGTGTGTCTAGAACATTATTCACATAGTAATCTTTAGGATCTACTTTTCTTTCCATACATTTGACATCTGCCTTGTAACCATTCCATTCAATATCATACCCTCCATCAAATCCTCCTAGTCCATCCATAAGGTCTATTCCTAAATGGTCTCTTATGGTGTTTTCTCCTACTATTCCTATGTATTGATTTCTCTTGTTGCCGTCTGCAAATCCTCTCATTCCAAAGTTAGTTCTCTCTACCAGCTTTTTACTGTAGGTGATAATATCTTCGTGCAGAGGTATTTGTAACATTAGTCTAACAAGTCAAGGCTGTGATATTTGTTTTTAAGTTCTTCGTATTGCTTTTTAAGTATAAGATAATTATCTAGTAACATTTCTAGATTATATTCTAGTTTCTTGTCTGCTTTCTCATATCCTAGATACTTTCTAAACTCTTCTTTTATTTTAGTGTAGATGTTTAGTAATCCTTCATCTTGCTTTGTCCAATAATCAAAATATTTACAGGCATGTAATACAGATGCGTGGTTTTTATTAACTGACTTTCCTATTTTAGTATAAGTCATGTTGGTGTATTGACGAAGAAGCTTATAATACATTGCTCTTGCTTCAACAAAATCTCTGTCTCTACAAATTAATGTGTGTTCGTTTTCTAGATCAATGTTAGTCTGATTTCTTATTATTCTTTTTAATTCTGATGTTATCATAATATTTGTTTTCGTTTATAGCTTTTAAAATTCCTGCACACGCTTCATAATTCTCTAGAGTTTCATAAAGCTTTATAGCATTTTCTAGTTCTTCTTCTGAAGCTCCAGCTGCTAAATCCATCAGTGCCATTAGATAATATTTTTCTATTTCATCACTGAAGAGTTCCTCGTATGACATATTCGTTTAATTCTGATTCCTTCTTCACAAAATACTCTTCAAATGTTTTAATTGCTCTCTCTAATTTTTCTTTCCCTGATAAATAAAAACTCTCACTTGCATCCCACATACCTAAATCTCCTTTGCCTTTATCTATTGCAAAGAAATAAAATTTATCATAACTCACATTAAATAATTCACAATAAATATAAAGCTGTATGTCATAAGAGTATTTCTTGGCTGAATATGGAAATGCTTTTACATCTGATGTTGTTTTTAAATCACCAATAAATCCATCACCTAATATATCCGCTTTAGCACGGAAGGGATAACCATGTAACATTCCAATAGCTGGTATCTCAAACTTTGCTCCTCTTGTCATTCTTTGCCACAGATCATTCTGTAGTAAAGCGTCTACTGTATACATTGCTTTGTCATAGTCTTTTCTTGTATATACAAATTCGTCTGATCCTATCTCTGCTACTTTCTCTGTGTATTTTTTTGTTCTTGCTGATTGTACTTCTACTATGTGCACAAGACTATCTACCTTATCTGGTTCTAATGCTGCTAAATGTATAAGCCTTCCTGCTTTAAAAGCTGGGTTGTCTGATTTAAAATTTAAACTTCTAGCGTAAGCTTTAGGACTATCTAGTAAGTATTTCGCTGATGATGAACTCAATGCTGTTCTACCTAGTTCTCCATAGTAAAACTTATCGTCATCCATTTTAGGAATTAGATCTTCTGGTGAATATTGTTTTCCGTTAAGTAGTGTTATTGTATTATTCATATCATTCTCCTTTTTCTAATTGGTCTTCTAATGCAGCAAGAGCTCTCCATGCTACCTTGCCTAGATGTAACATTCCATCATCATCAATAGGTTCTGTAGTGTGGTCTATTAGGTGTCTAGTTAAAGCATCTAGTTGGTCTGTTGATTTACTCTTATCCCAATGCAGAGGTTTGTCTGGATGATGTTGCTGGTTCCCTATGTAACTAATCTTTGATACATATTTAAGTGCTCTAGGAAAATACTTCAACACTCCAGTAAATACTGGCATTTCTTTTCTTTCTTTATGCTTACTCATAGTCCTAGCTTTTTTGCCTTATTATATTTTATAACAATCTTATTAGCTTCATTGAGTTCTGTCTCTACTCTTCTTGCTCTTTTAAGAGCTCTTATCTTGTCTGATCTATATGACTCTATAGTTTTTTCATATGTTCTTCTCTCGTATTCAAGATGTGCAACATATATTCCTATCTCTGCCAAACATCCTTTACAGAGTTTTATGTCTTCGTTGTTTGACTCTTTACCCCACTGAATTAATTTATTTCCGAGGGTCTCGTAGTTTGTAACGTATTCTAATTCTTTGATTAATTCCATTTTATTTGTATTCATTGTAAATTGCTTCTAGTTTATTATACACTTGTCCAACAAAGCAAGGACTACAATTAGTAAGTTGTTTTTTGTCTTTAAAAACTCTATTGTATATCTCTAACATTTTTGGTGCGTATTCTGTTATATTGTTCTTTTTTTCTTGAAATATATCTTGAAGATATAAAAATTCTTGTTCTGTAAAAAGCTCTGGCATCCTATAAGGAAACAATTCATTGAGTTTCTTTTTTCTTTTATCACATCCACAGTCTGCGTCTAATGCTTCTGCTACGGTATCTACAACTTTTTTTATTCCTGTTGCTTTAGTTATTTTCTCAACTGTATCACCAAATCCTTTAGCGGCTACTTTTTGTTGATATTCAAAATTGGCTTTAAATTTATTATAATCGTTCATAATCTTCGTTTTTGTAATCTTCGTAATCTTCTTTTAATTTATCTTTTAATATGTTTTTTGCATTCTTTAAAGTATTAAATATACTTACCCAACTTATTTTTGTTTCTGCTGCAATCTTTCTTATACTCATATTTGTATCTCTATATAAAACAAAAAGCTTTTTATCATACCAATGCCAGTCCTCTATTTCCTCATCTATTTTTTGACATATATAATTATACGCTTCTTGTTCTCTTAAATCCGAATGATCTTCTAACTGAAGTACTCCATCATCAATAGAAACTTTCCTAACTTTTCGCTTACTATTATAGTATAAGTAGTAAGTAGTTCGTAAAGTGAAATACATATAACCCCTACGAATAATACCATTTTCAATAACCTTTTCTGGTTTAGCATATTTATATAATATTAAATAACTTTCTTGTACAATGTCTTCTGCATAATCATATTCACCAAAACCATTAACTATTCTGATCCATTCTTTATGTTGTCTTGCTACTATCTCTAACCAGTCTGCTCTTCCCATTTCACTGTAACATTTATAAATCCTATGACACACTGTAAAGTGTATTCATCATATCCATCATCATATTGTTCTTTGTGAAATAATGCTCCTATCATGAAGCCTTTTATTAATGCAATATAAATATCTGCATGTTTGTATTGACCAATCATTACAAATATTGTTGTTAATATTAATAGAGATATAAGTATCAAAATAATAATTCTTTTTTGTTTTTATCTAATAAGTCTTTATCCATAAAAGTAAAACCAATATTATTCTTTTCCATCTTTAATTTTATTGGTTCATCAAACGGTGTGCATCTTCCTCCTGTTTCCATTTCTTTTATTTTTAAAACTAATAAGTTTGAGTATATCCAGTCTGTTGGATGAGATGTGTATCTATGAATACAGATCAGATCGTCGCAGCGGTTTCCCCACTTCCCCCCTCCTTCAACACTAGCAATGTTTAAAGGCATTGGCAATCCTTCATACTCATGTCCTTTAGGGTGCATACGTCTTAATGCTTCAGTTACTCCATGAGCATTTAAGAATAATGTTATGTTGTTTCTTTTAGCAAACAATCTAAATTCTGTACTAACTTGATAGTCATATTCATGACCTCCTACTTCTTTATATAGTTGTTTGTCTTTTATTAAAGAGTTGTATGGATCTATTAGTATAGCATCATAATCCCAAGCATCCTTAATGTCTTTTGCTTCTTGAAGTAATTCTTTATATGTGTAAAGTTCTTCTACATCAATGATCTTAAAATAAGTATCTGACCATTCTAAAGCGTCTTTTATCTCTGCGTCATCTGCCTTTGTAATAGGCTTACGCATTTTAAACTCTACTATTTTTCTTTGAATTGATTGAGGTGTGTTTTCTGAAGACCAGATTAAAAACCTCTTTTTGTGTTTAAGAGCCCATATGACGAACAAATACAATATAACAGTTGTTTTACCAACATTAGCATGACCAATTAATAAATTAAAATTGCCTTGTTTGTATCGTAAGTATTCGTCTATGTCTGGAACTCCTATTTTTAAACCTTCCTTAACTCTTCCGTGTTTAATATCTAAAAGTTTTTCAAATATTTTAGAAGAGTTTACTATCATTAGAATGGAAGATTATCGTTTACGTCTGGCATTTGTGCGTTTGATGTTGTTTCTGCAACAGCATTAACTATTTTCCATCCTGTAACGTTTATGTAGTATTTACCTTTGTACTCGTTAGATCTTAAATTAACTCCTACGTTAATTGTTTGCCCAACTTGTAAGTTGTTTACTAAATCAATTTTATCATTTAAAAATTCTACTGGTATTGTTTGTGGATATTTTCCAGCAGTCTCTACTAATACAGTTTTTTTCTTTAACTGCTTAATAGTTTCTAAACTTCCTATTGATTTAATTGTACCTGTTAATTCCATATTTATTTTTTATTTATATTATATAACATTTTATAGTCCTCTGTTGTTGGCAACAAATTCTTCTCGAAGTAGAGATACTTTCCTATTAGACTTATGTCTCCTAGTATTTGTTGTTTCTCTTTATCGGTAGCATTTCTCCATACAGGATTAAGTGCTATTTCGGTAGCTCTATCTACAGCTCCTTGTTTACTAATAGAATCTTGTGTTTGAGTAATTCTAGTTGTCTTTGTCATCTTTAAAAAAATTATTTATTATTAGTTGTTTATCTTGTTTACTTAAAAAGTCAGCTTGTAGTATTTCAAATAAAGCAGATCTTAATTTATCTATTTCTTCTTGCTTTTGTTTAAGTAGTTCTATGTAATGTAATTCAATCATAATATAAAGTTAAACAAAATAATTAAATATTATAATAAAATGTTAATAAAATATGTTTAAAAAAAAAGAGGGAACTTAATCCCTCCTTTAAACAAAGAACAATAAAAACTAGAAAAGTTTCACTAATGAAAAGAAAATTGGTTTATTCTATCATTATAATCATCAATCATTTCCATAATTTCTATGTCTGTAAATTTAGTAATTGTTCTGCTTTTTTCGTAAAGTTCTTTTGACAAGTTTTCACCAATGTATAAACTAAACTTATATTGTTCCCCATATCTAAAGACATTGCACGCTACACATTGTGCATAAACATTTTGTTCATCCCATCTTGTAGCATAATGTTTTCTTGAAATAAAATGACCTGCTTGTATTTTAGTCCAATGATGGACTTCTCCACATGTAGCACATCTACAATATCCTTCAGGATCTGCATCTCGTTGTCTAATGTATTTAGAGAATACAGTATCTAGTTTCTTTATTAAGTTCTTTCGTTTAGGTTTTCTAGGCATTTTTATTTGTCCATACTTGTTATTAGAATCTTACCAGACTCTGGATCTATTTCTTTTATTTGTTTATAGATGTATTTAGAATTAGCTTTTACTTCATTCTTTTCTGTTTTAGATGAATCTAAACCAAGATTAGTATATTGGATTGCATCCAATTTTAACAGTTCATCTGTTCTATCTTTAACAGTTAAATTAAAATCACTTATTATTTTATCTGCTAATCTTCTTATATCATCCATATTTAAATATTAATTTATTAAAAATTGTTATACATTAATTCCCACTAACCCACCAAAGTTATTCACTTTTTTTTTAAAAGTAAATAGATGAGTTAATTTTGTTTTTAACAGAAGATGTTAATACTCTCTTCTCTCGTCTTGTCCTTTATAGGATTTACACCTCTACAGATCTTCTGTTTAGTTCTTTAAGAATTAAATGTTTTTTTCTACTATAAGTAGAATTATTATACATTGTTATCAATTCTTTAGTTTTAAAACTACAAGGTGGATGATGTTTCCAAGTGTATTGTTTTCCAATTATCTTGTTTCTTGCATCTCTTTTATATTCCTTTGTAGAAGGTTTTAATTTTATTGACATATTAGTTAGACTTGTTGTTTAGTTTCTCAAACGTTCTCATTCCTCCAAGTCCTAACATTCCTATTAATACTGTCATTAAATGTTCCATTTGTAATGCTGGTGGAACTTGCTCTTGTCCTAAAAACCATATCAATAAATCTCTTAATACAAAATTGTATGCTAATGCCACTCCACAAACCCACCCAATGAAAGGTCTCCATCCAGCTACGAAAATTGTTCTGTGCTGTGCTTCTACTTTATTTATCTCTGATTGTAGTTCTATTAATTGTTGTGGATCTATCTCTTTTCCTTTAATAAGTTCTCTTATTTCCATACCCAGACCACCTATGTCTGCTTTGTCTTGAAAACCTAATAATCTTTTTAATAGTTTAAGCATATGTCCAAATTACTTTTTGTGTTTTACTAGGATCTGAATCTACATGTATAAATGTATTTGCAATTCCTATCCTATAGAATCCAGCTTTGATAAGTGCTGATAGTATTTCGTATCTTGCTGTACTGGATGTTGCATGTATATCGGCAGCGAATCCTCGTAGATGTGATGAATTCTCTGTTCCTCCCACTTTTGCATTATGTTCTTCAGTTCTGAATCCTGAATTAATCCTGAATGGTATCCCTGCAATTTGACGTGCATGGTTGAGCATGCGAAGAAAAGTTGGATCCATATTATGACCACTATCAGGAAAGTCAGGCGAGTCAAATTCACTATACTTAAAATAAGATTTCATTATACATTAATTACATCTTTAATTTACCAAGCCATTTGTTCCAGCCTTTAGCAACTGCAATATTAAATTTCTCTAACTTATTTGCTATGTATCTTAATATTCTTACCATAATTTATTTTTTGTTAAAATCATCTAAAAGTTGTATTGTCTTGATGACTGTATAAACCAACGTTGCTATAATTAAGAGTGCTTGTAGTGCTTCATTTATCTGTGTCATACTTACTATATAAACTCCTAATCCTATTATTGTTGGTTTAAATCCTTCCATCTTAATTCATTTTAAATGCTATATATATCCAATCATAACCTGAATTATTAAATGATTCACCTGATAATGTAAAACCTGTTGATACAAATGTATGAGTATCACTTGCAGTATATTCAGAAGCATTACCATCTGCAACTAAAAACTTATTATTAGGTCTTACAGAATCTATCATATACCAATCTGAACCATTATTTGAAGATTTTATCATTACAAAGTCAGGTTGAAATCCTGTTGTTATAGTTTGTCCTGTACTTCCATTTCCAGAGTAACTTCCAAACTTGCTAAATGATGATTTAGATGTCCAACAATAAGATATATAATCACCTCCACTTACATTTGTACTTTCGCTTGTACCTGTGTTTTGATATATTACTGTAGCTGATGGTCTTGCATAATAAGGGTGATTTGCACTTGATGCACTATTTTGTTCTGAACTTCCTAAATTTAAATACAACCAATTAGGGTATGTAGAATGACTTAAACTTAAATCTTTATGATACACACTCCAATTATTAGCAGAATCTAATCTTTTTGAAATTATCATTTCGGGAGCGGAATTTAACCCATGTCCAATTGTTCCTTGAGCCCCCGTTCCTTCCCATTTTACTATGCTAAAACCATTACCAGTATTTGCATTAATTAAACTGTTTATTGAACCATCAGTATTAGACTCCCAATTGTTACCCGCTTTCCAAGACCAAGATACAAATGTATTAGAATTTCCATTAATTGAACCATCACTGCCTAACGAAAATCCATCAGAATCAAAAGAAGTTAAATAACCACTATTTGTAAATTCTTGTGAAGTCAAATTAGGAAATACAAATTTTGTTGCACCTCTTACAGTATCAGCAATATTATGATTGTCAGCAAAATTTCTACCTTTTATCCAAACTAAATCAGGTTTAAAGCCAACTCCTGTTATTGATTGTGTACCACCATTCCCAGTATATGTTACTGCTTTAAAGCTATTTTCAAGAGTTGTATTGCTTGGTACATTTTTAGCTACTGCCCAGTATATGTATTCATATCCATTTTCATTTAACATTGCATCAGCTATACTTTGTTCAGGGAATGAAAATCCTGTATCAGATATCGTAAAAGTATTTAATGAACTATCACCTTCTACATTACTTCTATTTGGATTTATAACTTTTTTGCTACCCCTTCTTGTATCAAGTATTGCCCAATGTTCTACATTGCTTGATGATTTAATCATAATAAAATCAGGTTTAAAACCTACATTTACAGTTACTCCTGATGTTGCTCCAGTATAACTTCCAAGTTTTTGATACCCTGAAACATCGTGAAAACAGTAAGCAATATATTGTCTACCACTTGTATTTGCATTACCAAATGTTTGATTTAATGCTAAAGTAGTTGCAGATGGTACAAGCCAGTTAGTAGATGTATCTTCTACTGCATCACTGTTTAAAGTAAGATATTTACTATTACCTAAAGATGAATGATGCACAATCCAGTTAGTAGAATTATCACTTGTACATTTAATAATTGTCATATTTGGTGCAGCTGATAATCCGTGTGCAACTTTAGCTCCTGAAACACCTGTTCCATCATATTTAACAATACTAAATCCTGCATTAGAATTTACACTAACTATTGATTCTATATTATCATATACTAGTCCACCACCACTACCAGTTGTATCGTCATTGTCATAAGCAGTTTTAGATGCAGTCCATTCACCAAATCCTGACGGTGCAGAATAATCCCATTCACTTGAAGTAAATTTAATTTCAGCAGTATAAGCATATAAACCTGTAGATAATTGAATACCAAAATTACTATCTCCTTCAGTACCACTAAAAGCTAAACCTTGACTCGTACCATTTTTATAATATGTAATTTCATCATCATCACCATTGAAAGCTATTCCTATCACGTCCCCTGTTGTGTAAGATGAACCATAATTATATGAAGTTGTTCCTTTATATCTTTGACCATTTGCACCATAATAACTCCTACTTCTTGTTCCTTGCCACCCCTCTTTATAACCGGATGTATATAAACCAACCATAGCAGTACAAGCTACTTCGTGTGATAAAATTTTTACTTCAAAATAATATTTACCACTTGCAGAAGTTTCATTTAATACGAAATAATTTGAAGAACCCTGTGTAATAGAAACTTTTTTTCCTACTTCAGGTATAATAGTCGGTTCGTTATCATCAGCTTTCCAAGCATAAGAAACATTAGATGTATTTGTTGAAGCGTGTTGTGCTATTGTTACAGTTGTTGCACCTGCATTCCAATCTTTCACTCTCCATTGATTTGAAGTGCTTACTGCATTAGCATCATTACTTGATAAGTTAGAATTATTACCTCTTACAATATCACCCCAACTCCAATGAGCTGCTTCGTCTCTTGTTTTTGTTACAACAAATTGTGGCTTAAATGGAAAACTTAAATCATAATCTGAACCACCTGTCATATTATAAGTTTCTATATCAAAACTACTTGCAAGTGTTGGTGCTTCTGTGTCAGGGTCTGCAGCAAATGCTAAATAAGTTATAGTTATACCATTTCCATTTAATGAACCATCTGTTCCTATTACTTTAAATCCATTAGAAAGAAAATCTACTTGGTCATATTGACATTCTTCTGCATTAGAATTATTAGCACTTAAATAACAATTTCTTGGGTTACTTGCATTTCTTTTATTATCTAAAATTCTCCAATCTTGACCTCCTGCAGTACTTTTAATCATTACAAATGCAGGTTCAAATCCTGTTTCTATAATAGGTCCATTTGCTGAACCATTACCTGTATATGTACCTGCTTTAGAAAATCCATCAATGTTTTTAAAACAATATCCTACATAAGGATAACCACTACTATTTGGTCCTGTATCACTTCCTAAACTAAAAACAGTTGATGTTGGTTGTGTGTCATTCCAAGCAGCTGTAGATGTAGCTTGTCCATCAGTAGTATTTAAAACCATATTGTGAGTTGCACCTGTTGATGTTAGTACATACCAACCATATCCTGCCCTTGTTCTATTTTTAAGTATTATATAATCTGGTGCAACACCTAATCCGTGACCGACAGTAGCTCCTGCTGTTTGATTTCCAGTCCAAGTAACTATTGAAAATCCTGCATCTGTGTTTGCTTGTACTGTACTTGTAATCGTTCCATCACTATTACTGCTTGTAGTTCCTCCGTTTGCTTTCCAACACCAAGCTACATAGGTAACTCCTGATGAATTTGCATCTCCACCTGTTCCTACTGTAAATCCTGTAGATGTAAAAGATTTTATTTGGTCTGTTGCACTAACTTCTGCAATGTTTC